>Ga0209278_1000056_pt1 | contig 229320 bp, 210 predicted proteins | sample JI81BgreenDNA_FD_187504 | JGI IMG/M metagenome (GOLD analysis project Ga0209278, IMG submission 187504) | Wastewater effluent complex algal communities from Wisconsin, to seasonally profile nutrient transformation and Carbon sequestration -... | ecosystem: Engineered > WWTP > Effluent > Algae... | reverse complement strand
TTCGGCGGGAGGGGGGACGGCCCCTGTGGCCGGGCAAAGCCCGTTCCACGGGGCCCTGGGGCCAAGGCACGCGCTCCGGGTGGATCGGCTCACCCCCCTGCGCCGCTGACGCGGCTTCCCCCCCCTCTCTCTCGCCTTCGGCGGGAGGGGGGACAGCCCCTGTGGCCGGGCAAAGCCCGTTCCACGGGGCCCTGGGGCCAAGGCACGTGCTCCGGGTGGATCGGTTCAATCCCCTGCGCCGCTGGCGCGGCTTGACTGCTCCTGCGTCTGTCCGCCGCCGTAGCCCACACCTTCGTGCAGTGGGCCGCCGGCGCTGACCTGTACCGCGCAGTACTTGAACTCCGGGATCTTGCCGAAGGGGTCGAGGGCGGGGTTGGTCAACCGGTTGGCGGCGGCTTCGGCGTAGGCGAAGGGGATGAAGACCGTGCCCGGTGGCGTGCCGTCGTCGCGCCGGGCGCGCAGCACCACTTCGCCACGGCGTGAACGCACCGTCACCACGTCACCAGCCTGCAGGCCCAGGCGCTGCAGCTCGGCACCGTTCAGGCTCACGGTGGGGTGGGGTTCCACGGCATCGAGCACCTGGCTGCGGCGCGTCATGCTGCCGGTGTGCCAGTGCTCCAGCTGGCGGCCGGTGATGAGCACCATGGGGTAGTCGGCGTCGGGCACCTCGGCTGCGGGCTGAAAGGCCGCCGGCACCAGGCGCACCCGGCCGTCGGGCGTGGCAAAGCGGTCGGTGAACACGATGGGGTGGCCCGGGTCGTCTTCGCTCGGGCAGGGGTAGGTCACGCTGTGTTCGCGCTGCAGTCGCTCCCAGCTCACGCCCGCCAGTACACCCGATGCGTGGGCACCGTGCATGGCCTGGCGCATTTCTTCGTACACCTGGGCCACGCCGTGCTCGGGGCCGTCGTAACGCCATTCCAGACCCATGCGTTGTGCGATGGCCTGGATGATCCACAGGTCGGCCCGGGCGTCGCCGGGCAGGTTCAGTGCGCGGCGGCCCATTTGCACCATGCGGTCGGTGTTGGTCACGGTGCCGGTCTTCTCGGGCCAGGCGCTGGCGGGCAGCACCACGTCGGCCAGCCAGGCGGTTTCGGTCATGAAGATGTCTTGCACCACCAGGTGCTGCAAGCTGGCCAGGCCGGCGCGCGCGTGGTGGAGGTCCGGGTCGCTCATGGCCGGGTTCTCGCCCATCACGTACAGGCCGCGGATCTTGCGCGGGTCGTCGTCGGGCGCCTGCGCCTGGCGCAGGATTTCCACCACCGTCAGCCCCGGCTCGGGGTCCAGCGGCGTGCGCCAGAACGCCTCGAACCATGCGCGCACGCCGGGGTCGGCCACGCGCTGGTAGTTGGGCAACATCATCGGGATCAGGCCCGCGTCGCTGGCGCCCTGCACATTGTTCTGGCCGCGCAGCGGGTGCAGGCCGGTGCCAGGGCGGCCGATCTGGCCAGTGATGCTGGCCAGCGCGATCAGGCAGCGCACGTTGTCGGTGCCGTGGGTGTGCTGGCTCACCCCCATGCCCCACAGGATCATCGACGCCGGGCTGGTGGCGTAGGCACGAGCCACCTCGCGCAGGGTGGCCGGGTCGATGCCGCAAATGGGCGCCATGGCCTCGGGCGTGGCGGCTTTGACCTGCTCGCGCAGGGCCTCGAAGTCGCTCACCCGCTCGCGGATGAAGGCCGGGTTGCTCAGGCCTTCTTTGATGATCACGTGCAGCAAGGCATTCAGCAGGGCGACGTCGGTGTCGGCACGAAAGGCGAGGTGCCGCCAGGCGTGGCGGTGCAGATCGGTGCGGCGCGGGTCGGCCAGCACGATCTTCGTGCCGCGCGCGGCGGCGTTTTTCATCCAGGTGGCGGCCACCGGGTGATTGCTGCTCGGATTGGCGCCGATGACCAGCACCAGGGCTGCGTGCTCGACGTCGCTCACCGGGTTGCTCACCGCGCCCGAGCCCACGCCTTCGAGCAACGCGGCCACGCTGGAGGCGTGGCACAGGCGGGTGCAGTGGTCCACGTTGTGGCTGCCAAAGCCGGTGCGCACCAGCTTCTGAAACAGGTACGCCTCTTCGTTGCTGCCCTTGGCCGAGCCGAAGCCGGCGAGCGAGCGCGGGCCGTGCGCCGCGCGCAGCGCCTGCAGGCCGCCGGCCGCCAGGTCCAGCGCCTCCTCCCAGCTGGCTTCGCGGAACACCTCGCGCCAGTCATCCGGCCGCGCGGTGGCGCCGGGGTCTTTGGGCACGCCGGGCTTGCGGATCAGCGGCTTGGTCAGGCGCTGCGGGTGGTGCGCGTAATCAAAGCCGAAACGGCCTTTGACGCACAGGCGGCCGTGGTTGGCCGGCCCGTCGCGCCCCTCCACCGCGACGATGGTGTTGTCCCGCACTTTGTAGGTCAACAGGCAGCCCACGCCGCAGAAGGGGCAGACCGAATCCACGGTTTTGTCCACCCGCTGGTCGCCGATCAGCGTTTGGGGGCTGAGCGCGCCCGTGGGGCAGGCCTGCACGCATTCGCCGCAGGCCACGCAGCTGCTCGCGCCCATCGGGTCGCCGAAGTCGAACACGATCTGCGCCTGCGCCCCACGGCCGGCCACCCCGATGACGTCGTTCATCTGCGTCTCGCGGCAGGCGCGCACGCAGCGGGTGCACTGGATGCAGGCGTCCAGGTTCACCGCCATGGCCGGGTGGCTGATGTCGGGGGCGGGCGCCTTGGCGCGCAAGGCTTTCAAGGCGGGCCGCACCTGCACGTCCAGGGCATTGGCCCACTGGCTGAGTTCACCGTGCGGCTGCCCGGGCTGGCCATCGACCCATTGGTACCCAGCCTCAGGCCGGTCGGCCAGCAGCAGTTCCAGCACCAATTGCTGGCTCTTGCGGGCGCGTTCGCTGGTGGCCTGGACCACCATGCCGGGCGTGACCGCGCGGCAGCACGACGGCGCCAGCGTGCGCTCGCCCGCCACTTCCACCACGCAGGCCCGGCAGTTGCCGTCGGGGCGCAGGCCGTCGGTGGAGCACAGGTGCGGAATGTCCACCCCATGGCGCTGTGCGGCCTTGAGGATGGTCTCGCCTTCGTGGGCCTGCAGCGCCACACCATCGAGGGTGAAAGGAATGCTCATGCGGCACCTCCCACTTCCTGCGGGAAGTGCTTGAAGACCGAACGCAGCGGGTTGGGGGCCGCCTGGCCGAGGCCGCAGATGGAGGCATCGACCATCACCGTGGCCAGGTCGCCCAGCGTGTCGCGGTCCCAGGCGGGCGCCTCCATCAGCAGCGCGGCCTTGGCGGTGCCCACCCGGCAAGGGGTGCACTGGCCGCAGCTTTCGTGAGCAAAAAAACGCATGGCATTGAGCGCGGCATCGCGCGCGCGGTCGTGCTGGCCCAGCACCACCACCGCAGCCGATCCGATGAAGCAGCCGTGCGGCTGCAGAGTGTCGAAGTCCAGCGGCACATCGGCCAGCGCAGCGGGCAGAATGCCGCCCGACGCGCCGCCGGGCAGGTAGCCGTAGAGGGTGTGGCCGTCGGCCATGCCGCCGCAGTATTCGGCCACCAGTTCGCGCAGGGTGATGCCGGCGGGCACCAGCTTCACGCCCGGCTCGCGCACCCGGCCACTGACGCTGAACGAACGCAGGCCCTTGCGCCCGTGGCGGCCAAAACCGCTGAACCAGGCCGGGCCGCGCTGCACGATGTCGCGCACCCAGTAGAGCGTCTCAAAGTTGTGCGCCAGCGTGGGCCGGCCGAACAGCCCCACCTGCGCGATGTAGGGCGGGCGCAAGCGCGGCTCGCCGCGCTGGCCCTCGATGCTTTCGATCATCGCCGACTCTTCACCGCAGATGTAGGCGCCGGCGCCGCGCCGCAGCTCGATGGCCGGCAGCGGGCACGGCGGGTCGGCCCGCAGCTCGGCCAGTGCGCGCTGCAGGATGGCGCGCGCACCGTGGTACTCGTCGCGCAGGTAGAGGTACACCCGATCAATGCCGACGACCCGGGCAGCGACGAGCACGCCTTCGAGGAAGCGGTGCGGGTCGCGCTCCAGATAGGTCCGGTCCTTGAAGGTGCCGGGTTCGCCCTCGTCGATGTTGACGGCCATCAGTTTTCCGCCCCCTGGCCCGGCGCTGCGCGCCGGGCCTCCCTCCGAGGGGGGCAGCTCGCCTGGGGCGGCCCGGTGCTCATCGGGCGCCGGCTGATCGCGCACGATGCGCCACTTGCGCCCGGCCGGAAAACCCGCGCCGCCCAGGCCGCGCAGGCCCGAGTCTTCCATGGCGTTGAGCACCGTGTCGGCGTCGGCCGCGCCGCTGGCCACGGCGGCGGCCAGGGCGTAACCCCCGCTGGCCCGGTAAGCGGCATAGCCCACGCTCGCGGGGGTGGCGCCTTCGTGGCCACGGGTGATGGCGGCCGGGGCCAGCGCGGCGGGGTCGAAGTGGTCGCCCGCGGGCGCGGCCGGGTGCACGGTGGCACCCGCGTCGCACGCGGCTTGCACGGCGGCGGCATCGGCGCGCAGCACTGGCGCCTGGCCGACCACCGCCACTGGCGCCTGCTCGCAACGCCCCACGCAGGGCGCGGGGACCACCCGCACCCGCTCGCCCAGCAGCGCGGGCAGGCGCTCCAGCAGGGCCCGGGCGCCGGCCATGGCACAGCTGAGGCCATCGCACACCCGCACGGTGATGGCGGGGGCCACGGCGTCGTCGCGCAAGATGTGGAAGTGGTGGTAGAAGCTCGCCACCTCGAACACCTCGGCCATGGACAGGTGCATCTCGGCGGCCAGCGCCACCAGGTGCCGCTCGTACAGGCCGTGGTGCGCGTCGTTGAGCACATGCAGGCGTTCAATGAGCTGGTCGCGCGGGTGGGGGCCGGGGCCGATGAGGGCCCGCAGCTCGGCACGGGACGCGTCGTCGGGCTGGCGGCCCTTGAGCTGGCTGCCGTTGGGCTGGCGGTGCGCGGTGGCGCGCAGGGCTTCGGGAGTGACCGTGGCCACGGTGGGCGGCGCTGGCAGGGAAACGGTGTGAGGCATGTGTGAACTTTTCATGGAGCGGGCAGCCCGCGAGATCAGCCCGCTGAGGGGACAATGGTCGCTGCCCTGCCATGGCTTGGCAATAGGCGCGACGCTGCCACAGCCCCCTGCAACCCACCGCAGCCGCACGTGCGCCGCCGGTACTCAGATGCCCTGCAACCCAGCCTTTGCCTGACCCCAAGCTGCCATGAACACCGCCCCTGACACCGCCGACCCACCGCGCTGGGCCACGCTGATGGTGGCCACCGCCAATGTGCTCAACCTGGCGCAGCCCAACCGCCGTTTCTACGACGCCCAGGAGCCCTATTCACAGACCGAGTTCGACCGCAAAGCGCGCTGGCTGGGCGAGCGTTTCAAGGCTTTGAACGCCGATGTGCTGGCCGTGCAGGAGGTGTGGGACGAGGTGGCCCTGCGCGCCGCCGTGGCGCACAGTGGGTTGCAGTACGGCTTTGTCGGCGTGCCTGGCGCTGAAAACGGCCCGGGTCAGCACGGTGCGCAAGGCACGCCGCGGGTGGGCCTGGTCACCCGGCTGAAGGTCGAATCGGTCGAGTCACTGCCCGACTTTCCCGCTGCGGCGGTGGTGCAGGTGCCCGGCCTGGGTGCCCACACCCGCTTTGAACGCCCCCCGCTGCTGGCCACCCTGCACATGAAACACGGGCAACCGGTGGCGGTGCTCAGCGCGCACCTCAAAAGCAAACGGCCCAAGTTCCTGCAAGACGCCGCCGGCCAACCGCTGGAAGACGCGGACGACCCGGCCGTGCAGGCGGTGGCCTCGCTGCGCTCGCTCATCATGCGCGCCGGCGAAGCCCTGGCCCTGCGGCTGAAGGTGGTGGAGCTGCTGCACCGCACCCGGCTGCCGCTGATCGTGATGGGCGACCTCAACGACAGCCCGCACAGCGTGACCACCCAACTGATCGCCGCCACCTCGCAGGCCGCCTACGACAAGGGCGCGCGCGACAGCGCGCTCTACAGCGCCTGGGACGTGCAGGGCGAAGGTGCGCTGCGCCGCGACGTGGCCTTCAGCCACATCCACCAGGGCTACCCCGAGGTGCTCGACCAGGTGCTGGTGAGCGAAGAGTTTGTCGCCAGCAGCCGCCGCGCGCTGGGCGATGTGCGCCGCGTCGAGGTGTTCAACGACCACCTGTTCGAAGGCCGCGACCGCAGCCGCAGCGACCACGGCTTTGTGCGTGCGCTGCTGCGGCTGAGACTGGAATAACCCCCCGCGCCGCTGCGCGTCACCCCCTGAAAGGGGGCGGCACTGGCCGTCCGGCCTGAACCTGTCGAAGGGCGGCCCGGCGGTGCCTCTGGCCCTGGTGCATCGCGCGTTGCGCGAGGGATCAGCCGCGCACGAACAGCGTCACCAGCGGCTCGTCACCCACCTGCCGGCTCCAGTGGCCGTGCACGCTGGGGTCAAAGGTGGCACCCTCGGGCAGGGTGTCGGCGCTGTAGAAATGCTCGCCCGGGCCGAAGATGCGCGAACTGCCGTCCTGCAGGCCGATTTCCATCTGCCCGCGCAACACAAACAGCCACTGCGGCGTGCCGGTGCAGTGGAAGGTGCTGCGAAACCCCACCGGGCTCTGGCGCAACTGCAGACCGCCCGCGGGCATCAGCGGCGACAGGCGCGCCGCCGGCGTGCCCTCGCTCAGCGCCACCGCTTCTTCGCGAAACGCCGCCCGCCCGTCGGGCCCGGTGAACAGCACCACCTTGCAAAATGTATCCATGATGGGCTCCTGAAGGCCGCTGTTGTACCAGGGGGCGGCCGCTCAAGCGGCCAGCAATTGCCGCAGCACATAGGGCAGGATGCCGCCGGCCCGAAACTGCTGCACCTCCACCGGGGTGTCGATGCGCAGCACCAGGGTGCAGGCTTGCACCGAGCCGTCGGCACGGGTGATGCGCAGGGTGGCGGGGCTGCGCGGCGCCAGGTCAGCCTGTGGCAACACGTCGATCACCTCGTCGCCACGCAGGCCCAGCGCCTGCCAGCTCTCGCCCGGCGCGAACTGCAGCGGCAACACGCCCATGCCCACCAGGTTGCTGCGGTGGATGCGCTCAAAGCTGCGCGCCACCACGGCCTTGATGCCCAGCAGCTGGGTGCCCTTGGCGGCCCAGTCGCGGCTGGAGCCGGTGCCGTACTCTTCGCCCGCGAAGACCACGGTGGGCACACCGGCGGCGCGGTAGCGCATGGCCGCGTCGTAAATGGGCAGTTGGTCGCCGCTGGGCTGGTGCAGGGTCAGGCCGCCCTCCTCTGGCGAGCCGTCGGCCAGTGGCGGCAGCATCTGGTTTTTGATGCGCACGTTGGCAAAGGTGCCGCGCATCATCACCTCGTGGTGGCCACGGCGCGCGCCGTAGCTGTTGAAGTCGGCCGGCTGCACGCCGCGCTCGCGCAGCCACTGGCCAGCCGGTGAGCTGGCCTGGATGGCGCCCGCCGGCGAGATGTGGTCGGTGGTGATGGAGTCGCCAAACAGGGCCATGATGCGCGCGCCGCGCACTTCGGCGGCGGCGCTGGCGGGGGCCTCCAGGGTGAAACCTTCCAGGAACGGCGGCTCGGCAATGTAGCTGCTGGCCGGCCAGTCGTAGGTGGTGCCGGTGGCCCCCGCAATGCGTTCCCACAACAGGCCGGGGTCGGTCTTCACCCGGGCATAGTTGTCGCGGTAGGCCTTGCCCTTCATCGCGTGGCGCAGCAGGGCGTGGATCTCGTCGCTGCGCGGCCAGATGTCGCCCAGGTACACCGGGCGGCCGCCGTGGCCGGTGCCCACCGGCGCGGTCATCAGGTCGGTCATCACATTGCCGGCAATGGCATAGGCCACCACCAGCGGCGGGCTGGCCAGGAAGTTGGCTTTCAGGTTCGGGTGGATGCGGGCCTCAAAGTTGCGGTTGCCCGAGAGCACGGCGGCGCAGACCAGGTCGTTCTGGGTGATCACCGCGTTCAGCTCGGCCGTGAGATCGCCCGCGTTGCCGATGCAGGTGGTGCAGCCGTAGCCGGCCAGTGCAAACCCCAGTTTTTCCAGGTAGGGCAGCAGCCCGGTGGCTTCGAGGTAGCCGGTGACGATGCGCGAACCCGGCGCGAGCGAGGTCTTGATGTGCGGCGCCACCGTCAGCCCGGCCTCGACCGCTTTCTTGGCCAGCAGGCCGGCAGCCAGCAGCACGCCCGGGTTGCTGGTGTTCGTGCAACTGGTGATGGCGGCGATCAGCACATCGCCGTTCTTCACTGGCAGGCCGCTGGCGGTGCGGTAGGTCTGCGCGAGCCTGGCAGCCGGCTGGTTGAAGCCGTTCTGGTCGTTCGGTTTGCTGAACAGCGCCGCGAATTGCGCCGCCACCTGCCCGATCTCGATCCGGTCCTGCGGGCGCTTGGGGCCGGCCAGCGACGGGGTCACCGTGCCCAGGTCGAGCGTGATCACCTGCGAGTAATCGATGTCGCCGGTCTTGGGCACGCCAAACAAGCCCTGCGCCTTGTAATAGGCCTGCACCGCCTCGATCTCGGCCACGCTTCTGCCCGTGCCCCGCAGGTAGTCCAGGGTTTTGTCGTCGACCGGAAAGAAGCCCAGGGTGGCGCCGTATTCGGGCGCCATGTTGGCAATGGTGGCGCGGTCGGGCAGCGCCAGCGAAGCCGTGCCGTCGCCAAAGAATTCGACGAACTTGCCCACCACTTGGTGCCGGCGCAGGATTTCGGTGACGGTGAGCACCAGGTCGGTGGCGGTGCAGCCCTCGCGCAGGTGGCCGGTCAGCTCGAAACCGACCACGTCGGGCGTGAGGAAGTACACCGGCTGGCCCAGCATGGCAGCCTCGGCCTCGATGCCGCCCACACCCCAACCCACCACCCCCAGACCGTTGATCATGGTGGTGTGGCTGTCGGTGCCCACCAGGGTGTCGGGGTAGTACAGGCCGCCCTTCATGTGCACGCCGGGTGCCAGGTGTTCCAGGTTGACCTGGTGCACGATGCCGAAGCCCGGGGGCACCACGCCAAAGGTGTCAAAGGCCTGCATGCCCCATTTCATGAACTGGTAGCGCTCGCGGTTGCGCTGAAATTCCAGCCGCATGTTGAGGTCGAGCGCATCGGGCGTGCCGTAGTGGTCCACGGTCACCGAGTGGTCCACCACCAGGTCCACCGGCACCAGCGGCTCGATCTTTCTCGGGTCGTGCCCCAGGCGCTGCGCGGTGCTGCGCATGGCGGCCAGATCGGCCAGCAAGGGCACACCGGTGAAGTCCTGCAGCACCACCCGCGCCACGGTGAACGGTATTTCGTCACTGCGTTCGGCCTGCGGCCGCCATTGCGCCAACCGGGCCACGTGTTCGGGCGTCACCCGCTCGCCGTCGCAATGGCGCAGCACGCTCTCCAGCACGATGCGCAGCGAGACCGGCAGGCGGCGAACGTTGGGGAAACGCCGGGCCAGCGCGGGCAGCGAATAGAAACGCCCGGTTTTGCCACTGGCGGTGCGAAAGCTGCGCAACGTGGCGGCAAAGGGGTGGCGAAAGCGGTGAGCAGGAACCATGGACGCTCCATCGGACGGGGCCGTTTTCAGACCTTCCCATTCTGGGCAGCCCGGCTTGTCCGCGAAAGCTCAGGGGTTAAGTGGCAACCCGCTGCTACCCAGGGCCGCTACCGGTAGCCGATCCAGCGGCCAGCGGTGATCACCGACAGCCACAGCAGGATGGACAGCAGCCCCTGCAGGCGCCAGCGCAGCGGCGTTGGTGCACTGAAGGGGCCGTCTGCGCGGTGCCAGCGCCGGTCGCGGTGCAGTACCCACACATTGACCAGGGCGGCCCCCAGCAGCGCCAGCTTCCATGCCACCAAGGGCTGGGCCAGGTAATCAAGCGCACGCGTGGCCAGCAGCAGCGCACCCGAGACCAGGGCCAGCAGCAGCCCGCCCGTGGCCACCGGCAGCAACACGGCCGCCAGCGGGCGCACGGGCATGGCCCGGAAGCCGCCCAGCAGCCGCAGATCCAGCGGCACGATGGCGCCGAACAACAAGCTCACACCAACCACATGGGCGGTGTTGACCAGCGGGTACAGCCAGACCGAGGTGCGCAAGGCCTGCGACACGTCGCTGGCCTGCACGGCGGCGGCCAGGGCTTCGAGCGGCATCAGTTGCGGTCGGGGTAGAGGTCGTAGGTCTTGCCGTCGATCACCAGGCGCTCGGCCTTGAACACCCGGCGCTGGGGGTCGCGGTGCCGGTGGCCCGAGACAGTGAGCGTCACACCCTGGGCCAGCAGCGCATCCCTCAGACCGGCACGCTCGTTGCGCCAGGGTTGGCCCACCTCCACGGTCCACTGCGCACCGCCCACGGCCAGCGTCAGCTCGCCATGCGGGTTGCCCAGCCGGGCCGACACGATGGTGCCGGTGATCTCGGCGTTGGCATCTTCGGCCCAGGTCCAGCCGTGGTGGGCCAGGGCGGGCGAGGCCGACGCAGCGACCAGCACCAGGGCGGGCCACAGACGATGGATGCGCTGCCAGACAGACGGGGATGCAATGGCCATGTGAACACCTCTCAGAGTCTCGGTTTCGACAGCTGTTCAGTGTGCGTGCGGTGCCGCAGCCGCGCAAGCGTTTACCCCCGCCGGGCAGGGCATTTGCGTACACCCGGCCAGCCGGCGGTGCAGCGGCTCACCCCTCTGGCGGGCGCGCCCGGCTGGCGCTGCGGGTGTTGGCTGCTGGCCACGGGCCGCCCAGTGCAGCGTCAGCGGGCATTTGTCCCCGGTCGGACGATCCAGGACAATCGACGGTTCCATATGAAAGCTCCTGAACTGCTCCTGCCCGCCGGCTCGCTGCACCGCATGCGCGCCGCCTACAACTTCGGCGCCGACGCCGTCTATGCCGGTCAGCCGCGCTACAGCCTGCGCGCGCGCAACAACGAATTCCGGCTCGAACAGATTGCGGAGGGCATTGCCGAGGCGCACCAGCGCGGCAAGAAGTTCTTCGTCACCAGCAACCTGATCGCCCACAACGACAAGCTGCGCACCTACCTGCGCGACCTGCAGCCGGTGGTCGAGCTGCGCCCCGACGCGCTCATCATGGCCGACGCCGGCCTGATCATGCTGGTGCGCGAACAGATGGAAAAAGGCCTCTGGCCCGAGGTGCCGATCCACCTCTCGGTGCAGGCCAACACGACCAACAGCGCGGCGGTGAAGTTCTGGCAGAAACAGGGCGTCAGCCGCATCATCCTCAGCCGCGAGCTGAGTCTCGATGAAGTAGCCGCCATCCGCAATGACTGCCCGGACATCGAACTGGAAGTGTTTGTGCACGGCGCGCTGTGCATCGCCTACTCGGGCCGCTGCCTGCTGAGCGGCTACTTCAATCGCCGAGACCCCAACCAGGGCACCTGCACCAACGCCTGCCGCTGGGAATACAAGACCCAGGCCGCCACCACCGATACCGACACCGGCGACGCCGCACCGCTGGCCACGCTCGACGGCTTCAACTTCGCGCAGGAAGACGAGGAAGCCGCCAGCGCCTTCTCCACCACCGGCAGCGGCCAGCGCCACCCCGAGGCCAACAAGGTCTGGCTGATCGAAGAAGCCGGCCGCCCCGGCGAGCTGATGCCCATCATGGAAGACGAGCACGGCACTTACATCATGAACAGCAAGGACCTGCGCGCCGTTGAGCACGTGGGCAAGCTGGCCGCCATGGGCATCGATTCGCTCAAGATCGAAGGCCGCACCAAGAGCCACTACTACGTGGCGCGCACCGCGCAGGTCTACCGCCGCGCCATCGACGACGCTGTCGCCGGCAAGCCCTTCAACCCCGAGTTGCTGCTCGAACTCGAAGGCCTGTCCAACCGCGGCTACACCGGCGGCCTGATGGAACGGCGCCCGGCGCACGACTACCAGAACTACATCACCGGCCACAGCGAAAGTCACCGCAGCCAGTTCGTGGGCGAGGTGCTGCAGGTGCGTGAAGACGGCTGGGCCGAGGTCGAGACCAAGAACCGCTTTGCGGTGGGCGACCGGCTAGAGGTCATCCACCCCAGCGGCAACCGCGTGGTCGAACTGACCGCCATGCACAACCAGCACGGCCAGGCCATCGAGGTGGCGCAGGGCAGTCCGGTGCGGGTGTGGGTGCCCTTGGCTGCGCCCAGCGAGGGCGCGCTCATTGCCCGGCTGCTGGCATAGGCCATCGAAGGCAAAAAAAGCCGGGGTGCCCACTCCAACAGGCCCTGCTCCCTTTGAACCTGGGCTGCACCGCGTGCGCCCACCCCTTCGTCAGACACCGCCATCGCGAACCCGCCGGGGACCTGTTGCCCGCTGACCGCTTCAACCCACGCTTTGTCCATGTCACCGACGCCTGCCTACTGGCCTGACCGCCTCCCCCTGCGGCCGCACTTTCGTTTTTTCAGCGGTGGCAACGACAACGTGCGCGAGGTCATGGAGAGCTTTCGCCTGGCCTGCGAACGTCTGGGGTATTCCACCAGCGTGGAGACCGTCCCGGACGTTGCCAACACCGACATCAACATCCTGTTTTTTGCCATGGGGGTGAACTGGCCCGACGAAGTCCCGCTGCCGCTGAACTGCCTGGTGGTCAACTTCGAGCCGCAGCTGCACCTGCTGACACAAAGACAGCCCGGCTACCTGCATTTGCTGCAACGCTGCTATGTGTGGGACTACAGCGAAGAAAACCTCAACCACCATGCCAGGCTGGGCATCGGCCCGTCTGACGTGGTGCCGTTGACGCTGGAACCCCATGCCACCCCCCTGCTCCCGGCTGCAGCGCTTGTGCCGCCCGAGCAGCGTGACGTCGATGTGGTTTTTTTCGGTGAAACCACCCCGCGCCGCCTGCAGCTGCTGCAACAGCTCAAAGACCGCGGCTTGTCGGTGGTGTACCCCTTTGGCCAGCCGTGGACGCCCGCCGAACGCGATGCCTGGATCGCGCGCGCCAAGGTGGCACTGAACGTCTGCAAGGACGAGGGTTCGCTGACGATGGAGTTTCCGCGCCTGTCGATCCTGCTGCGCCAGCGCGCCGCGGTGATCAGTGAGGCCGGCACCCACACCGTGGCCCCCACCGCCGTGCGGCGGGCCATCCACACCTGCGCATACGCCGAACTCGTCGACGCCACCGTGGCGCTGGTGGCCGATCCGCAACGCTGCCAGCGCATGCGGGAGGCAGCGCCCGCTGCGCTGCAGGCGCTGCCAGCGCAGCACGAGGTGCTGCAGCACGCCCTGGGTCGGTACCTGGACTGGATCCACCAGCGCCTGGTCACCGGCACGGTGCCTGGGCTGACCACCGTCGAGCCGACCGTATCGGTGCTGATGGTGGCGGACGACAAGGCCATCGGCGCGCTGGAGAATTCGCTGCACTCACTGGCCCGGCAGACCCTGTTGCCGCTCGAGCTGGTGATCGTGGTTCAGGGACAGACCGGTGTGCTGCAAGACGCACGGCTGGCCACGGCCTTGCAGACCTTGCGCGACCAAGGCGTGACCGTCCTCAGCGCCAGCATCGGCGCCACCACGGGGTGGGCCACCGCCGCCAGCGTCGGCATGGGCATGGCCAGCGGTCACTGCCTGGCCCTGTGGCAGCCCGGCCATACCGCACACCCCGACCGCCTGCGCCTGCAAGCCGGCTTTCTGCAACTGAGCCCGCAGCACGCGGTGGTGGGCGCCTGGCATGCGACAGCGCCCGATGAAGAGGCCCAGCACCTGCCCGAGCGGCACCACGAAATCCTGGCCCGTCTGCTGGGCCACCGGGCCATCCAGGCGCCACTGCATGGCCCGGGGCTCATGCTGCATCTCCAGCGCATCCGGGATCGGCGGTTGGGCCTGGACACAGGCCTGGGCGATTTCGCCTGGCTCGGACTGGTGCTCGATCTGGTGGGCGAGGGCTGGCGCATCGCCAACCTGAAAAAAACCCTGTGCTACACCGGCTCCGCTCCGACGCCGCCGGTGGACGAGGCGGCCGCCAAGCAGCTCATGCGGGTGCAGGGGCGGCTGTTGTCGCTGCTCTTCCCGGAGCGCACACGCCGGCAATTGCAGCCCCTGCTGCAGTTGCACGCCTGGCAGTGGGTGGCCGAGGCGCAAAGCGCATGGTCCATGCTTGAAGCCATGGTCGCAGCGGTCGACAGCCTGCCCAAGGCTGACAGCCCGCAAACCCACTGGGTAGCCGAGGTGTTGCGCCAGGAGGCCCTGCGCGTGCTGTCGGTTTATCGACACAGCGGGCTGCTCACCGCTGCGGCGCTGCTGGAGGCCCTGCGCCAGAACGAAGCGCTGCAAGCATGGCTGGCCCCGCTGGGCGATGCGCTGGCGCTGCCGGCCTAAGAGCCAGTGCAGCAGCGGCGGCGCCCGGCGGTCTGCCGTGCATCTGTACCACGGCCATGACCTGAAAGCCCCGGTTGGATGCCCGAAGCAGCAGCGCACAGCACACCACATCAGCAAGCAGGCCGCCAGCCGGCCCCTGATCCAACCCAGGCGCCATGAACCACCCGCCACCCCAACCCACCCGTAGGCACCGACCATGAAACAGCGCCCGCCCGACCTGGCCACCGCCATCTGCCAACAGCTCGATGCCATTGCCCAGCGCTGGCCCACGGCCCGGGTGCGACGCCTGCATGTGCCCCGGCGCGCGCCGGATGCGGGCGAACTGGACGCCGAGTTCTGCGCCATTGAACTGACCGATGGCAGCTTCGGCCTGTCCTACGTGATGCTGGGCAACACCCTGCAGGCACTGCTGGCTGCCCATGGTTCGACGTCCGAAGCACCGCTGACCGGCGCCGACCCGATGGCGCTGGCGCGTCGTCTGGCTGGCGGCAGCGAGGTGGAGCGGGCCATGGCGCTGGCGGCGGTCAACGCGATGACCGACTCGGTCTGGCGCCGCATTGGCTACGAGCCCCAGCGGGCCGGCAACTCGCTGGGCGATGTGTCGCTGGGACCTGACGATCACCTGGGCATGATCGGTTTCTTCCCGCCGCTGGTCCAGCGCGTGGCCGAGGCCGGCGGCCGGCTCAGCGTGGTGGAGATGAACGCCGGCATGGTCGAGCGCCAGCGCGCCCGCTACCCGCAAATCACCATTGGTCTCGATCGGGGCCTGCTGGCCGGCTGCAATACCGTGGTCGGCACCTCGACCATGCTGCTCAACGACTCACTCGACGCGATGCTGGCCGCAGCGCCCAACGCGTCGCGGTTCGCCGTCATCGGCCCCTCGGCAGGCCTTTGGCCCGATGCGCTGTTTGAGCGCGGCGTGACCTTGCTCGGCGGCACCCGCATCACCGACCCACAAGCTTTTGCCGACGCCATGGCCGCAGGCGAGAGTTGGAGCGCGGCCACCCGCAAGTTCGCCATCTCCCGTGAAGGCTGGCCCGGCTGGCGTGCCATGACCGGGTGCGCACCGTGATGCGCAGCGGTCTGCTCTACGGCATCTCGGCCTACGGGCTCTGGGGCCTGTTTCCGCTGTTCTTCAAGCAGTTGCAGCACGTCGCTTCGTTGGAGGTGGTGCTGCACCGCATGGTCTGGTCGCTGGTTTTCGTGCTGCTGGTGCTGGGCGTGCTGCGCCGCTGGTCCTGGCTGCGCGAGGTGGTGCGCAACCCGCGCCTGCTGGCCACATTCGCCGCGTCGTCCACCCTGCTGGCGGCCAACTGGCTGACCTACATCTGGGCCGTCAACAACGGCCATGTGCTCGACGCCAGCCTGGGTTACTTCATCCTGCCCCTGGTCAACGTGGCGCTGGGCTTCGTGTTCCTGCACGAGCGCCCGCGCCCGGGGCAGTGGCTGGCTTTCGGCATCGCCACCGCCGGGGTGCTGTGGCTGGCCGTGCTCACCGGCCATGTGCCCTGGATCGCGCTGGGCCTGGCGCTGAGCTTCGGCATCTACGGCCTGATCCGCAAGCTCGCGCCGCTGGGCGCCCTAGAAGGCATGTCGCTGGAAACCATGCTGCTGGCCCCGCTGGCCGCCGTGGCGCTGCTGTGGGGCCACCAGAGCGGCAGCATGCCCGCGCACGACGCACACACCTGGCTGCTGTTCGTGCTCTGCGGTCCGGTCACGGCCATCCCGCTGCTGCTGTTTTCGGCCGGTGCCCGGCGTGTGCCGCTGTCGACGATGGGCATCCTGCAGTACCTCACCCCAACGATCCTGCTGTTCCTGGGCACCCTGCTCTATGGCGAACCCTTTGCCGGACCGCGACTGACCGGCTTCACGCTGATCTGGACCGCGCTGCTGCTCTACTCGGTCGACGGCTGGCGGCACCGGGTGCGCCCGGCCGCCGCCTGAACGATCCGCCACCCGCCCACAGACAAGGCCAGCAGAAAGACGAAGGCCCGGGGAGCAATCTCCGGGCCTTTCTCATTCAGGCATCAACTGGCTCAGAGGGGCAGCAAGGCAAACGCACCGAAAAGATCGCCCAACATGCAGGTGCCCCGGCCCATCAGGCTCTACGAACGGCGCACCGCACTGAGGCCACCACCGCACCACCGCACCATCCAGCGCATGGGCTGTGGGCTGTGGGCTGTCAGCGAGCATTCGATGATCATGCCGACAGAGCATTGGCTCCCACTTGGGTCACCCAGCACATTGCTGCTCAGCATGAACCCGGTTCCTGTCTGCTCATGATGGGCGGCTTTCTCGTCGTTGAGCATCACGCCAACGGACGCCGCGCATCACCGCTTGGCCCAGGCCCACCATGTGATCGCCAGCCAACCAAGCTCTTCATGGGCCACGCCTGCGGACACGCCCTTCGTCAGGAACCCGCTTCCAGCGTGAACACAATCTTGGTGCAGCAGTCAAGATTGACATCGCTGGGCTTGGTGACCCGCCCAGTGACCGTGTAGGAGCCTGAACGGACACCAATGAAGGTCCTCGTCTGCCCAGGAGAGAGGGTAAAAGTGGTCTGCCCACCCCCCGGCAATGCCACAGTGAAAGCCGCATTGCGGTTGATCTTGCGAACAACGCTTTTGTATTCGGCGGTTACCAGCTTCACCTTGAAAGCACCACCGTCCCGCAAGTACAAGCGCTCGGTGCAATCGGTGTTGTTCTGGGTCCTTGCCTCGCAAGTCACGACACCACTATTGCCACCACCGTCACCACCGCCACCTGGGCGACTTTTGGCCAACGTGTGAGCCGCCGGCATCGCTGCCAGCAGCACGGCCATGCCCAAGCCAGCAAGGCGGCCCACCCGGTTCTTGCCTTGCAAACACCCCGGTTCCTGTCGTTCACTCATGGCGACTCCTTCTTGGAAGTAGTTAAACGAAACGAACAAGCGCCAGCACATCACGCACCAAAACGAGGCTCAAAAACTTGCTCGTCGTGCGGATGGTAATCAGCAAACCGATAAAAGTAAAAAAATGTAAAAAGGCCCGGGAATCGCTTCCCGGGCCTTGGTCATGCAGGCGTCAAGCCGCTCAGGCGACCGTCTTGGCCGTCTCCACGTACTCTTCGATCTGGTCGAAGTTCATGTATTTGTAGATCTGGTCGGCCTTGGCGGTGATCACGCCGGTGGCGGCCAGGTACTCTTCCTTGGTCGGCAGCTTGCCCAGCTTGGACGCCACGGCGGCCAGCTCGGCCGAGCCGAGGAACACGTTGGTGTTCTTGCCCAGGCGGTTGGGGAAGTTGCGGGTCGAGGTGGAGATCACCGTCGCACCTTCGCGCACCTGCGCCTGGTTGCCCATGCACAGGCTGCAACCCGGCATTTCGGTGCGGGCACCGGCAGCGCCGAAGTTGGCGTAATGGCCTTCCTTGGTCAGCTCGGCGGCGTCCATCTTGGTCGGTGGGGCCACCCACAGCTTGACCGGGATGTCGCGCGCGCCGCCCAGCACGGTGGCTGCCGCGCGGAAGTGGCCGATGTTGGTCATGCACGAACCGATGAAGGCTTCATCGATCTTGGTGCCCGCCACTTCGGACAGGAACTTGGCATCGTCCGGGTCGTTCGGGCAGCAAAGAATGGGTTCGGTGATCTCGGCCAGGTCGATCTCGATCACCGCAGCGTACTCGGCATCCTGGTCGGCCTCCAGCAACTCAGGCTTGGCCAGCCAGGCCTCGACCTTCTCGATGCGGCGCGCCAGCGTCTTCGCGTCCTGGTAGCCGTCGGCGATCATGTTCTTCATGAGCACGATGTTCGAGGTCAGGTACTCCTTGATCGGCTCGGGGTTGAGCTTGATCGTGCAACCGGCGGCCGAGCGCTCGGCCGAGGCGTCGGACAGTTCGAACGCCTGCTCCACCTTCAGGTCGGGCAGGCCTTCGATTTCCAGGATGCGGCCCGAGAAGATGTTCTTCTTGCCGGCCTTGGCCACCGTCAGCAAGCCGGCCTTGATGGCGTACAGGGGAATGGCGTGCACCAGGTCGCGCAGGGTGACGCCGGGCTGCATCTGGCCCTTGAAGCGCACCAGCACCGACTCGGGCATGTCCAGCGGCATCACGCCGGTGGCGGCGCCGAAGGCCACCAGACCGGAACCGGCCGGGAAGGAGATGCCGATCGGGAAGCGGGTGTGCGAGTCACCGCCGGTGCCCACGGTGTCGGGCAGCAGCAGGCGGTTGAGCCAGCTGTGGATCACGCCGTCACCCGGGCGCAGCGAAACGCCGCCCCGGCTGCTGATGAAGGCCGGCAGTTCGCGGTGGGTCTTCACATCCACCGGTTTCGGATAGGCGGCGGTGTGGCAGAACGACTGCATCACCAAGTCGGCCGAGAAGCCCAGGCAGGCCAGGTCTTTCAGTTCGTCGCGGGTCATCGGGCCGGTGGTGTCCTGGCTGCCGACGGTGGTCATCTTCGGCTCGCAGTAGGTACCGGGGCGCACGCCCTGGCCTTCCGGCAGGCCGACGGCGCGGCCGACCATCTTCTGCGCCAGCGTGAAGCCGGCCTTGGTCGCCACCGGGGCGGTGGGCAGGCGGAACTGGGTGGAGGCGGGCAGGCCCAGGAACTCGCGCGCCTTGGCGGTCAGTGAGCGGCCAATGATCAGGTTGATGCGGCCGCCAGCGCGCACTTCGTCAAACAGCACATCGCTGCGCAGCTTGAACTCGGTAACGGTCTGCCCGTTTTTGACGATCTTGCCGTCGTAGGGCATGACTTCGATGACGTCACCCATCTCCAGCTTCGACACGTCCACTTCGATCGGCAGCGCGCCAGAATCTTCCTGCGTGTTGAAGAAGATCGGGGCGATCTTGCCGCCCAGGGTGACGCCGCCGAAACGCTTGTTCGGCACGAAGGGGATGTCCTGACCGGTGGCCCAGATCACGCTGTTGGTGGCGCTCTTGCGGCTGGAACCGGTGCCCACCACGTCGCCGACGTAAGCGACCAGGTGACCCTTCTTCTTCAAGTCCTCGATGAACTGGATCGGGCCGCGCTTGCCGTCTTCTTCCGGCTTGAAGGCTGCGTCAGAACGGGTGTTCTTGAGCATCGCCAGGTAGTGCAGCGGGATGTCCGGGCGGCTCCAGGCATCGGGGGCGGGCGACAGGTCGTCGGTGTTGGTCTCGCCGGGCACCTTGAACACGGTCACGGTGATCGACTTCGGCACCTCGGGGCGCGAGGTGAACCACTCGGCATCGGCCCACGACTGCATCACTTCCCGGGCCTTGGCGTTGCCCGCCTTGGCCTTCTCGGCGACGTCGTTGAAGAAGTCGAACATCAGCAGGGTCTTCTTCAGACCTTCGGCCGCGGCACCCGCAACTTCGGCATCGTCGAGCAACTCGATCAGCGGGTGCACGTTGTAGCCACCCACCATGGTGCCCAGCAGTTCGGTGGCCTTGGCCTTGGAGATCAGGGCGACCTGTTCATCACCGTGGGCGACGGCGGCCAGGAACGAGGCCTTGACCTTGGCGGCATCGTCCACGCCCGGTGGCACGCGGTGCGTCAGCAGGTCGAGCAGGAAGGCGTCTTCACCGGCGGGGGGGTTCTTGATCAATTCGATCAGGGCGGCGACCTGCTTGGCGTCGAGCGGCAGCGGCGGGATGCCCAGGGCGGCGCGTTCAGCGACATGGGCGCGGTAGTCGGTCAGGAAGTTCGACATGGCGTTCTCCGGTGGGGTGGTGATGGTTGAAAGCGGTTCATGCAAGCAACCAGCCACGCACGGACGCGGGCAAGGTGTGCCCGGTCTGGTGCGCGCGCTGGATCACTTGCCAGTAATAGCGGTAGCTGGCGCGGTCGTGCAGCCGGCCTTGGTGCTGCACCGGCGCCCAATCGGCAGACGCAGCGGCCTCCAGAATGGCCACGGCGGTTTCCGTCTCCGCCTGCGCGGGCGCAAAAGCCGCCAGGATGGGCCGGATCTGATCGGGGTGGATGCTCCACATGCGGGTGTAACCCAGTTCGGTGGCGGCCCTGCGCGCGGCGTTCTCCAGCGCCGGCAGGTCCTTGAACTCGGTCACCACGTTGTGCGACGGCACCTTGCCGTGCGCGTGGCAGGCGGCGGCCATTTCGAGTTTGGCGCGCAGCACATGCGGGTTGCTGAACTGGCCGTCCAGGGTCATGGCCGAAGCGGGAATCGCGCCGCCGTGGGCCGAGACGAAGTCCATCAGCCCGAAGCTCAGCGAGGCCACGCGCGGGTGGGCGGCGATGTCAAAAGCGCGGTGCACCGCCGCTGGCGACTCGATCAACACATGCAACGGCAGTGTGGTGGCACCGGCAGCATCCAGCGCGGCCACTGCGCGCCGCACATCGTCTACCGACTCGACCTTGGGCACCATGAGGTGGCACAGCCGCGACCCGGCGCGGCCGGCGATCAGGTAGACGTCGGCCTCAAAGTGCGGATGATCCACCGGATGCACCCGCACCGCCACCCGCGATCCCGGGGCGGCGTCCAGCGCCAACTCGGTCACCAAGGCCGCGTGCTCAGCCTCGCCGCCAACGGGCGCGCCGTCCTCGCAGTCGAGCGTCACGTCAAAAACGCAGGCGCCGAACTCGGCGGAGAGCTCGGCCTGCAGCCGCAGGCTTTTGCGCATCCGCGCCTCGACACCGCTGTAGTGGTCGCAGACCGGCAATGCAAACGCGCCGGCCTGGGCCCCTGCAAGGATGTCGCGCGGGTGAGGCTTCACGGTTGAGTTACCAGGCGGTTACGGCCAACGCCAACGCGCCACCCATGGTCCAGCACGCACCGTGGAACCGGCTTTGCCGGGCCACAGGTGCGGTCCCCCTGGGGGGAAGACGCAAAGCGGCGCAGGGGGGCGTCACGGCTTACAGCAAATGCTTGACGCCGTCCTTCTCGCCCTCGAGCTCGGCCAGGGTCTTGTTGATGCATTCTTGCGAGAACGCATCGATCGGCAGGCCCTCGACAATCTTGTACTCGCCGCCTTCGCAGGTGACGGGGTAGCCAAACATGACTTCCTTCGGGATGCCGTATTCGCCGTTGGACGGGATGCCCATGGTGACCCACTTGCCGTTGGTGCCCAGGGCCCAGTCGCGCATGTGGTCGATGGCAGCGTTGGCGGCCGAGGCGGCCGACGACAGGCCACGGGCGGCAATGATGGCGGCGCCGCGCTTGCCCACGGTGGGCAGGAACACGTCACGGTTCCACTCGTGGTCGTTGATGGTGTCCTTGACGGACTTGCCGTTCACGGTGGCGAAACGGTAGTCGGCGTACATGGTGGGCGAGTGGTTGCCCCAGACAGCCAGTTTCTCGATGTCACCCACGGCGCAGCCGATCTTGGCGGCGATCTGCGAAGCGGCGCGGTTGTGGTCCAGGCGCAGCATGGCGGTGAAGTTCTTGGCCGGCAGGTCGGGGGCCGACTTCATGGCGATGTAGGCGTTGGTGTTGGCGGGGTTGCCGACCACCAGCACGCGCACGTTGCGCGAGGCCACGGCGTTCAGGGCCTTGCCCTGGGCGGTGAAGATCTGGGCGTTGGCGGCCAGCAGGTCGGCACGCTCCATGCCGGGGCCACGGGGACGGGCACCGACCAGCAGGGCGTAGTCGGTGTCCTTGAAGGCGGTCATCGGGTCGCTGTGGGCCTCGATGCCGGCCAGCAGCGGGAAGGCGCAGTCTTCCAGCTCCATGATCACGCCCTTGAGCGCGTTCTGGGCTTTTTCGTCCGGAATCTCGAGCAATTGCAGGATCACGGGCTGGTCCTTGCCCAGCATCTCGCCGGAGGCGATGCGGAACAGCAGGGCATAACCGATCTGGCCTGCGGCGCCGGTGACGGCAACACGGACGGGCTTCTTGCTCATGGTGAAAACTCCAGAAAAGGACGTTGAGGAATAAGGACGTTGAGAAATGGAGGGAAACCGGTGGGCATGCGCCCGCGTCGGGCTGCCAAGTAACTGCCATGAAACCAGCGGCAGTCGGCTCAGACACAGCTGGCAAGTGTACCCGCGTAAACCCTGAACCGTCAATTTGTCTTATGTCTTATATAAGATATGATTGCAACACCCGCCTGCCGCGCTTTGCGACACTCAGGCGTCTGCAAACATGGCCACCCTGCCCGCTTCCGCCCACGAAACCGACCCGCCCGATGCGCCGGGCGGCACCGACGTGCCGGCGCCGGGCGCTCCGGCGTTCAGCCCGCTGTACCAGCAAATCAAGACCCTGATCCTGCGCAGCCTGCAGGCCGGCGAATGGAAACCGGGCGACATGATTCCCAGCGAACTGGATCTGGCGGCCCGTTTTCGCGTCAGCCAGGGCACGGTGCGCAAAGCCATTGACGAACTGGCGACCGAAAACCTGCTGGTGCGGCGTCAGGGCAAAGGCACTTTTGTGGCCACGCATGCCGAGCAGCACATCCAGTACCGCTTTTTGCGTGTGCTGCCCGACGCGGGCGCGCCCGAGGCGCAAGGCCCTGCCGCGCGGCGGATCGTCGAATGCCGGCGCCAGCGTGCGCCGGCCGAAGTGGCCCGGCAACTGGACCTGCGCACCGGTGACCCGGTGCTGATGGTGCGCCGCGTGCTGTCGTTTTCGGGCTCGCCCGCCATTCTGGAAGACATCTGGTTGCCCGGCGGCCCGTTCAAGGGCCTGACGCTGGAGACACTGGCTGCCGATCAGCGCCCGATGTATGCGCTGTTTGAGGCGGACTTTGGTGTGCGCATGGTGCGGGCGGTAGAACGTCTGAAAGCGGTGGCTGCCGATGCCGACGCTGCCACCTTGTTGGGTGTAGAGCCTGGTCGCCCACTGCTGAGCGTCGAACGCCTGGCCTACACCTACAACGATGTGCCGATGGAACTGCGTCGCGGCCTGTACCGCACCGACACACGGCACTACCACAACGAACTGAGCTGAAAGCCGATCCAAAATGACCCAGGTCACGGGTGCGCTGTCAGGATTCGGTATGTTGCGTTGCAATAGAATTTCCCACGCCCGGCGCTTGAGTTACCAAACGGTTACAGGCATTCCTTTTTGCCTCCTGCGCAAAAATCCGGTTTTCCCCAACCCCTGAGAGTCCCACCATGACCGAGTTGACCAAGAAGCGGCCCGAGTTCCGCAACATCAATGCGTTCAAGGACCTGACCACTTACCGCATGGCTGCCGCCGCGTGGGTGTCGATCCTTCACCGTGCCAGTGGCGGCATCATGTTCTTGCTGCTTCCGCTGATCGTCTGGCTGTTCGACACCTCGGTTTCGTCCGAAATTTCCCACGGCGTTTTCCAGTCGGCCTTCACCGCAGGCGTGGGCATCGTGCCCGCCTGGTTCATCAAGCTGGTGGTGCTGGCCCTCATCTGGGCCTACCTGCACCACCTCATCGCGGGTCTGCGTCACCTGTACATGGACATGTTCCATGCAGTGACCAAGGAATTCGGCCGCAGTTCCGCTGTGGTAACCCTGACCCTGTCCATTGGCCTGACGCTGGTGCTAGGCGCCAAGCTGTTCGGTCTCTACTGACCACCGAAAGGAACACGACATGACCTACGGTTCCAAGCGCGTCGTCACCGGCGCCCATTACGGCCTTCGCGACTGGCTCGTCCAGCGCGTCACTGGCGCCCTTTTCGCTCTCTTCACCCTCATCGTGCTCGCCAAGGTGTTGCTGACCAGCGGCCCGCTGGGCTACGAGGGCTGGGCCGCCATCTTCTCGCCGCAATGGATGAAGGCCCTGACCTTCGCCGTCTTCCTGGCCATCACCTGGCACATCTGGATCGGCATGCGCGACATCTGGATGGACTACATCAAGCCAGTCGGCATCCGTCTGGCCCTGCACGTTTTCACCATCGTCTGGCTCGTAGCCTGCCTGGGCTGGGCTGTCCAAGTTCTCTGGAGACTCTGATCCATGACCACCACCGCATCTTTATCCAAGCGCAAGTTCGACGTGGTCATCGTCGGGGCCGGCGGCTCCGGCATGCGTGCCTCGCTGCAGCTGGCCCGTGCCGGCCTGAAGGTGGCCGTGCTGTCCAAGGTTTTCCCTACCCGCTCGCACACTGTGGCGGCGCAAGGCGGCGTCTCCGCCTCGCTGGGCAACATGAGCGAAGACAGCTGGGAGTTCCACTTCTACGACACCGTCAAGGGCTCCGACTGGCTCGGTGACCAGGACGCCATCGAGTTCATGTGCCGTGAGGCGCCGAAGGTCGTGTACGAGCTCGAACACTTCGGCATGCCCTTCGACCGCAACCCGGACGGCACCATCTACCAGCGCCCGTTTGGCGGCCACACCGCCAACTTCGGCGAAAAGCCGGTGCAGCGCGCCTGTGCCGCGGCCGACCGCACCGGTCACGCCATGCTGCACACCCTCTACCAGGCCAACGTGTCGGCCAACACCACCTTCTTCGTCGAGTGGATGGCGCTGGACCTGATCCGCGACGCCGACGGCGACTGCGTGGGCGTGACCGCGCTGGAGATGGAAACCGGCGACGTCTATGTGCTTGAAGCCAAGACCGTGCTGCTGGCCACCGGCGGTGCTGGCCGTATCTACCAGTCGTCCACCAACGCCTTCATCAACACCGGTGATGGCCTGGGCATGGCTGCACGCGCGGGCATCGCCCTGCAGGACATGGAGTTCTGGCAGTTCCACCCGACCGGCGTGGCCGGTGCCGGCGTGCTGCTGACCGAAGGCTGCCGCGGCGAAGGCGCCATTTTGCTCAACAGCAACGGTGAGCGCTTCATGGAGCGCTATGCGCCCACACTGAAAGACCTCGCACCGCGCGACTTCGTCTCCCGCTGCATGGGCCAGGAAATCCTGGAAGGCCGTGGCTGTGGTCCCAACAAGGACTACATCCACATGAAACTGGACCACCTGGGCGCCGAGACCATCCACAAGCGCCTGCCTTCGGTCTATGAAATTGGCGTGAACTTCGCGAACGTGGACATCACCCGCGAACCGATCCCGGTGGTGCCGACCATCCACTACCAGATGGGCGGCATCCCGACCAACATCCACGGCCAGGTGGTCGAGACGGTCAATGGCCAGGACCGCCCTGTCAACGGTCTGTACGCAGTGGGGGAGTGTTCCTGCGTCTCGGTGCACGGCGCCAACCGCCTGGGCACCAATTCGCTGCTCGACCTGCTGGTGTTCGGCAAGGCGGCGGGCAACCACATCGTGGCCAACGTCAACCCCAAGCAGGAACACAAGGCCCTGCCCAAGGATGCAGCCGACCAGACCCTGGCCCGCCTCGCCCGGCTGGACAACTGCAAGGACGGCGAATATGCGCAGGACGTCGCCAACGACATGCGCGCCATCATGCAGACACACGCCGGCGTGTTCCGCAGCCAGGAGACCATGGATGAAGGCGTGCGCAAGATCAACGCCTTGCGCGAACGCGTCAACAGCATTGGCCTGAAAGACAGCTCCAAGGTGTTCAATACTGCGCGTATTGAAGCGCTGGAAGTCGAGAACCTGATGGAAGCCGCCCAGGCCACCATGACCAGCGCCGCGGCCCGCAAGGAGTGCCGTGGCGCCCACCTGGTGCGCGACTACGAGCACGACGTCAACCACCCGACCTGCCCGCTGGGCCGCAACGACGCCGAGTGGATGAAGCACACCCTCTGGTTCAAAGAGGGCAACCAGCTGGACTACAAGCCGGTGCGCATGAAACCCCTGACGGCCGAGACCGTGCCGCCCAAGCCCCGTACCTTCTGACCGGAACGCGCGAACCAAAGGAAGCTGAAAAATGGCACAACGCACTTTCAAGATCTACCGCTACGACCCGGACAAGGATGCCAAGCCCTACATGCAGACCCTGCAGGTCGAGCTCGACGGCACCGAGCGCATGCTGCTCGATGCCCTGATCAAGCTCAAGGCGGTCGACCCCACGCTGTCGTTCCGCCGCTCCTGCCGGGAAGGCGTCTGCGGCTCGGACGCCATGAACATCAATGGCAAGAACGGCCTGGCCTGCCTGACCAACCTGAACACCCTCAAGGGCGACATCGTGCTCAAGCCGCTGCCGGGCCTGCCGGTGGTGCGCGACCTGATCGTGGACATGACGCTGTTCTTCAAGCAGTACCACAGCATCAAGCCCTACCTGATCAACAACACACCAGCCCCCGAACGCGAACGCCTGCAAAGCCCGGAAGAGCGCGACGAGCTCAATGGTCTGTACGAATGCATTCTGTGCGCCAGCTGCTCCACCAGCTGCCCCAGCTTCTGGTGGAACCCGGACAAATTTGTCGGTCCTGCCGGCCTGCTGCAGGCCTACCGCTTCATCGCCGACAGCCGTGACCAGGCCACCGCCGAGCGGCTGGACAACCTCGAAGATCCTTACCGGCTGTTCCGCTGCCACACCATCATGAATTGTGTGGACGTCTGCCCCAAGAGCCTCAACCCCACCAAAGCGATCGGCAAGATCAAGGAGTTGATGGTCAAGCGCGCGGTATGACGCCAATGTCCATGCCGCACCCCCTGCAGCCGGGCTGTCGCAACACGCGGCGGACCACCTTGGTGTCCCAAGGTGGTTTCATGGTCGTGGCGTGGTGAGCCTGTCCGTGCCCCTGCCATGACCCTCGCCAACGCCGATGTCCCGCTGGACGCCCGCGCCATGAGCAAGCTGCGCTGGCGTTGTCGGCGTGGCTTGCTGGAAAACGACCTGTTCATCGAGCGTTTTTTCGCCCGGCACGGCGCCGCACTGACCGTCGGGCAGGCCCATGCCCTGGGCATGCTGATGGACCTGTCCGACAACGACTTGCTTGATCTGCTGCTGGGACGTCAACAGCCAGCTGGCGCACTGGCCCAAACGGAGGTGACGCAGGTGCTGGACATGCTGCGCGCCTCCCCTCAACCCGTTTGAAGCCCTCACCCAAGGAAACCGCATGAAACTCGTAGACAACAAAGCCACCCTGTCGTTCTCCAATGGCAGCCCCAGTGTCGAGCTGCCGGTGTACGGCGGCAGCATCGGCCCGGACGTGATCGACATCCGCAAGCTGTACGCGCAGACCGGCATGTTCACCTACGACCCGGGCTTCCTGTCCACGGCCTCTTGCCAGTCGGCCATCACCTACATCGACGGCGACAAAGGCGAGCTGCTGTACCGCGGCTACCCGATCGAACAATTGGCGACGCAGGCCGACTACCTTGACACCTGTTTCCTGCTGCTCAATGGCGAGCTGCCCAACGAAAAAGAGCGCACCGACTTTCACAAGCTCGTGATCAACCACACCATGGTCAACGAGCAGATGCAGTTCTTTCTGCGCGGCTTCCGCCGCGACGCGCACCCGATGGCGGTGCTGACGGGCCTGATCGGCGCGCTGTCGGCCTTCTACCACGACAGCACCGACATCAACAATCCGGAGCACCGCCGCATCGCCGCCATCCGCCTGATCGCCAAGCTGCCCACCCTGGTGGCCATGGCCTACAAGTACGGCATCGGCCAGCCCTACATGTACCCGCGCAACGACCTGTCCTATGCTGGCAACTTCCTGCGCATGATGTTCGGTACACCGTGCGAGGACTACAAGGTCAACCCGGTGCTCGAGCGCGCGCTGGACCGCATCTTCATCCTGCACGCCGACCACGAGCAGAACGCCTCCACGTCCACCGTGCGTCTGTGCGGTTCCTCGGGTACCAACCCGTTCGCTGCCATCGCCGCCGGCGTGGCCTGCCTGTGGGGCCCCTCGCATGGCGGCGCCAACGAGGCCTGCCTGAACATGCTCGAGAGCATCCAGGCCAACGGCGGCGTGGCCAAGGTCGGCGAGTTCATGGAACAGGTCAAGGACAAGAACAGCGGCGTGAAGCTGATGGGCTTTGGTCACCGCGTGTACAAAAACTACGACCCGCGCGCCAAGCTGATGCAGGAAACCTGCAACGAGGTGCTGCAGGAACTGGGCCTGGAGAACGACCCCCTGTTCAAGCTGGCCAAGGAGCTGGAGAAGATTGCACTGGAAGACGAATACTTCGTCAGCCGCAAGCTCTACCCGAACGTTGACTTTTACTCCGGCATCGTGCAGCGCGCCATCGGCATCCCGGTCAGCCTGTTCACCGGCATCTTCGCGCTGGCCCGCACCGTGGGCTGGATCGCCCAGCTCAATGAAATGCTGGCCGACCCCGAATACAAGATCGGCCGCCCCCGCCAGCTGTTCACCGGTTCGCCGCGCCGCGACGTGCCCGTCGGCTTCAAGCGCTGATCGCCTGACCGGGGTGCCCTGGCACCCCACGCCGCCAGCCCGACGCCCGCATGCCCCCGCGCTGCGGGCGTTGTCGTTTCACCGCATAAAATCAAAGGTCCACCGACCCCGCAGGATGCCCATGGGACGCACGCTCTACGACAAGATCTGGGACGAACACGTTGTTCATACCGAAGAAGATGGCACCGCCGTCCTCTACATCGACCGCCATCTCGTCCATGAAGTCACCAGCCCGCAGGCCTTTGAAGGCTTGCGACAGGCCGGCCGCAAGGTCTGGCGGGTGAGTTCGGTGGTGGCCACCGCCGACCACAACACCCCCACCACGGGTTGGGAGCTGGGCTACGACGGCATTGCCGACCCGATCAGCAAGGAACAGATCGTCACCCTGGACAGCAACATCCGGGAATTTGGCGCCGCCGCCTTCTTTCCCTTCATGTCCAGGCGCCAGGGCATCGTGCACGTGATCGGCCCCGAAAACGGCGCCACCCTGCCGGGCATGACGGTGGTCTGCGGCGACTCGCACACCTCCACCCACGGTGCCTTCGGTGCGCTGGCCCACGGCATCGGCACCAGCGAGGTCGAGCATGTGCTGGCCACCCAGACGCTGCTGGCCAAGAAGGCCCGCAACATGCTGATCAAGGTCGAGGGACAGCTGGCCAAGGGCGTGACCGCCAAGGACATTGTGCTGGCCATCATCGGCAAGATCGGCACCGCCGGCGGCACCGGCTACACCATCGAGTTCGGGGGCAGCGCCATCCGCTCATTGAGCATGGAAGGCCGCATGACGGTCTGCAACATGGCCATCGAAGCCGGCGCCCGTGCCGGTCTGGTGGCGGTGGATGAGAAGACCATCGACTACGTCAAGGGCCGTCCGCTGGCACCGGGTGTGGACCGACAAACCGGTCGGTTTGTCGGGGGCGCGGAATGGGACCAGGCCGTGGCCTACTGGGGGACCCTGCACTCCGATGCCGATGCGGTGTTCGACACCGTGATTGAACTCGACGCTGCACAGATCGTGCCGCAGGTCACCTGGGGCACCTCACCCGAGATGGTGCTGGGCGTGGACGCCTCGGTGCCCGACCCCGACAAAGAAAAGGACCCGAACAAGCGCAACGCCATGGAACGTGCTTTGCAGTACATGGCGCTGCAGCCAGGCAAGCCACTGACCGATATCGTGGTCGACAAGGTGTTCATCGGCTCCTGCACCAACAGCCGCATCGAGGACATGCGCGAAGCCGCGGCCGTGGTCCGTCAACTGGGCCAGAAGGTGGCCAAAAACGTGAAACTCGCCATGGTCGTGCCCGGTTCCGGCCTGGTCAAGGAACAGGCCGAACGCGAAGGCCTGCACGAGATTTTCAAGGCCGCAGGCTTCGAGTGGCGCGAGCCGGGCTGCTCCATGTGCCTGGCCATGAACGCCGACCGCCTGGAGCCGGGTGAGCGTTGCGCCAGCACCAGCAACCGCAACTTCGAGGGTCGCCAGGGCGCCGGAGGCCGCACCCACCTGGTCTCGCCCGCCATGGCTGCCGCCGCAGCGGTGCATGGGCATTTTGTCGATGTCCGTCAATTCATCTGATTTCCCCCAACCCAAAGGAGCATCCCATGAAAAAGACTGTTTCTGTCCTGCTGCTGACCGCCATGTTCGCTCTGGTGGGCTGCAATACGGTACAAGGCCTGGGCCAAGACATCCAGAAGGGTGGTCAGGCCATTGAAGGCGCGGGGAAGAAAAAGTAAATGAACCGGTTCACCGTGCACAGGGGCCTGGTGGCTCCGATGGACCGCGAAAACGTCGACACCGACGCCATCATTCCCAAGCAGTTCCTCAAGTCGATCCGCAAGACCGGTTTCGGCCCGAACCTGTTTGATGAATGGCGTTATCTGGACCAGCCCGGCCAGCCGGGCGTACCGGCAAGCCAGCGCAAGCCCAACCCGGACTTCGTGCTGAACCAGCCCAGGTACCAGGGTGCCTCGGTGCTGCTGGCGCGCCGCAACTTCGGTTGCGGCTCCAGCCGCGAACATGCGCCCTGGGCCATCGAGCAGTATGGTTTTCGTGCGCTGATCGCGCCGAGCTACGCCGACATCTTCTTCAACAACTGCTTCAAGAACGGCCTGCTGCCCATCGTGCTGCCCGAGGCCGTGGTGGACCAGCTGTTCAACGAAGTGGCCGCCTTCCCGGGCTACGAACTGACCATCGATCTGGAGCGCCAGGTCATCGTCAAAGCGCAGGGTGACGAGATCCCGTTCGAAGTCAACGCCTTCCGCAAGTACTGCCTGCTCAACGGGCTGGACGACATCGGCCTGACGCTGCGCCACAAGGACAAGATCGCCGCTTACGAAGCGCAGCGCCTGAGCAGCAAACCCTGGCTCGCGCACACGATGTGACCCCCTCGACCACCACACACATTCATGAAAATCGCAGTTCTCCCGGGTGACGGCATCGGCACCGAAATCGTGGCCGAGGCGGTCAAGGTCCTGAAGGCGCTCGACCTGACATTCGAGATGGAATCCGCCCTGGTGGGGGGTGCCGCCTACGAGGCGCATGGCCATCCCTTGCCCGAGTCCACGCTGAACCTGGCCAAGGCCGCCGATGCGGTGCTGTTCGGCGCCGTCGGCGACTGGAAGTACGACAAACTCGACCGCCCGCTGCGCCCCGAGCAGGCCATTCTGGGCCTGCGCAAGAACCTGGGCCTGTTCGCCAACTTCCGCCCTGCCATCTGCTATGAGCAGCTCGTTGGCGCCTCCAGCCTCAAGCCCGAACTGATCGCCGGCCTGGACATCCTGATCATCCGCGAGCTCACCGGCGACATCTACTTCGGCCAGCCGCGTGGCCGCCGCACCGCGGTGGACGGCCACTTCCCCGGTGCTGAAGAAGCCTTCGACACCATGCGCTACTCCAGGCCGGAGATCGAGCGCATCGCCCACGTGGCCTTCCAGGCCGCTCGCAAGCGCAACAAGAAGGTCACCAGCGTGGACAAGGCCAACGTGCTGGAAACCTTCCAGTTCTGGAAAGACGTGGTCACCGAAGTGCATGCCCAGTACCCTGATGTGGAACTGGAGCACATGTACGTGGACAACGCGGCCATGCAGCTGGTGAAAAAGCCCAAAGCCTTCGACGTGGTGGTCACCGGCAACATGTTCGGCGACATTCTGTCGGACGAAGCCTCCATGCTCACCGGGTCCATTGGCATGCTGCCCTCGGCTTCGCTCAACAGCCGGAACCAGGGCCTGTACGAACCCAGCCACGGCAGCGCGCCCGACATTGCCGGCAAAGGCATTGCCAACCCGCTGGCCACCATCCTCTCCGCAGCCATGATGCTGCGCTTCTCGCTGAACCAGGAAGCCGCCGCACAACGCATCGAGGCGGCGGTGCAAAAGGTACTGGCCCAGGGCCTGCGCACGCCCGACATCTGGAGCGAAGGTACGACCAAAGTGGGTACCGCCCAGATGGGCGACGCGGTGGTCAAGGCTCTGGCCTGATCCACGCCTGCGCCACAAAAGGGCAGCGTCGGCTGCCCTTTTGTCTTGGCGAGCGTGCCTGTCAGCTGGCGACAAGGCTCGCTCCGCTAAAATCTTCGTCTATGTTTGCCACCAGCCCGTTCTCCCTGAACATCGCATTCGCCGCCCCGGCGAGTGTGGCTGCGCGCGCAACCACCCTCAAAACCACGACCATTCAGGGCTGATCCAGCCGGGTTCGTCGTGCGCCCTCCCCGGCCAGACGAGCCGGGCGAAAACAGCCGGGTCTGGCACTGTTTCTTAACTTGAAAGGGCGTTTTCAAATGAGCAAGTTGGTTGGTCTGGTCGGCTGGCGTGGCATGGTCGGCTCGGTGTTGATGGATCGCATGGTCGAGGAAAAAGACTTCGACCTGATCGAGCCGCTGTTCTTCTCCACCTCCAACGCCGGCGGCAAAGCCCCCGCGATGGCCAAGAACGAAACCACGCTGCAGGACGCGAACAACATCGATGCCCTCAAGCGCTGCGAGATCATCATCACCTGCCAGGGCGGCGACTACACCAACGAGGTCTACCCCCGGCTGCGTGCCGCCGGCTGGAACGGCCACTGGATCGACGCCGCTTCGGCCCTGCGCATGGAAAAGGACGCGGTCATCATCCTCGATCCGGTCAACATGCCGGTGATCAAGAACGCGCTGACCCAGGGTGGCAAGGAGTGGATCGGCGGCAACTGCACGGTCAGCTGCATGCTGATGGGCGTGGGTGCACTCTACAAGGCCGGTCTGGTCGAGTGGATGAGCACCCAGACCTACCAGGCGGCATCGGGCGGTGGCGCCCAGCACATGCGCGAACTGTTGACCCAGTACGGCACGCTGAACGCCGAAGTGAAGGCCCTGCTGGACGACCCCAAGAGCGCCATCCTGGAGATCGACCGCAAGGTCATCGCCAAGCAGCGCAGCCTGAGCGGCGCCGAGACCGCCAACTTTGGCGTGCCGCTGGGCGGCAGCCTGATTCCCTGGATCGACAAGGATCTGGGCAATGGCATGTCCAAGGAAGAATGGAAGGGCATGGCCGAGACCAACAAGATCCTGGGTCTGGGCGAAGGCTTCGGCTCGGCACCCATCCCGGTCGACGGTTTCTGCGTGCGCGTGGGCGCCATGCGCTGCCACAGCCAGGCCCTGACCTTCAAGCTGAAGAAGGACGTGCCGGTGGCCGACATCGAGGCGATGATCGCCGCTGACAACCCCTGGGCCAAGGTGGTGCCGAACACCCGCGAAGCGACCGTCAAGGAACTGACCCCGGTGGCCGTGACCGGCACCATGACCATTCCGGTCGGCCGCATCCGCAAGCTGGCCATGGGCCCCGAATACGTGGGCGCGTTCACCATCGGTGACCAGCTGCTGTGGGGCGCGGCCGAGCCGCTGCGCCGCATGCTGCGCATCCTGCTCGAGGCCTGACACCTGGCCATCCACGCCGGATGGAAACACCACGCGCAGCAGCTGCCAGCCCTGCAGCCTGCGCGCCGAACGCCCTGCCACAGGATGACGGAACAGAGCATTTGTGTCGTTCTGTAACCACAGGGCAACGGACCAACGGTCGACCTGCAAACTCAAGCGGTGCCTGAGCTTGTCACTCTAATGGGTTGATGTTAAGGTCAAACGTAGGTTTACTACGTCGAGGTTCAAGTGCCCCATTCGTCTCGCTGCCGCTCTTCCAGCCTGGCCCTGACAGCCCCCAGAGGCGGCGGCCCCAGCGGTCTTGGACGGTGGTCGGCAGTTGCGACAGCCGCCCTGATCACCGGCTCCCTGGTCTATCCCATGGATGTGCTGGCCCTGGCACTGGGCCGGCTGTCGGTGCAATCGGCTCTGGGTGAGCCTTTGCGTGCCGAGGTCGAAGTTCCCAAAATCACGAACGACGAGGCGGCCAGTCTGCGGGTGGGTGTCGCGCCTGCGGACGCATTCCGCGCGGCGGGCATGGAGTTCAACCCCGCCTTGACCGAGTTGCAGGTCAAACTGCAACGCCGCGCCGATGGTACCGGCGTCCTGCAACTGAGCAGCACGCGCCCCATCAACGAACCGTTCATGGACATGATCCTGGAGGCCAGCTGGGCATCGGGGCGCCTGGTACGGGACTACACCCTGCTTTTTGACCCGCCCAACCTGCGGGCAGTGGCGCCCGCCCCGCTGGTGCCCGGGTTGGCTCCCTCATTGTCCACGGCGCCAGCCGTGCCCGCTGCTCCGGCCGTGCCCGCCGCGCCTGCGATGGCTGCACCAGCAGCCGCTGCACCCCAACGTACCGCACCGCCCATGGCGGCACCGGCTCCGACCCGCACGCCAGCGCCCCGTCCAGCAGCCCCGGCACCGGTCACAGCTCAGTCGGTGCAGGTCCAAGCCGGCGACACCGCTGGCCGTATCGCCCGGCAAAACCTGCCCGCCAACGTGTCGCTCGACCAGATGCTGGTGGCCATGCTGCGCCGCAACCCGGACGCCTTCATTGGCGGCAATGTGAACCGGGTCAAGGCTGGATCGGTCATCGAACTGCCCACCCAGGAGCAGGCGGCGGCCGTGACCACCACCGAGGCGCGGCAGTTGATTGCGGCGCAAAGCCGGGACTTCAACGAATTCCGCCGCCGACTGGCCACCCAGGCGCCCGCCACCAATGTGGCGCAGACCGATCGACAGGCCAGCGGGCGCATACAGGCCGAAGTGGCTGACCAAAAGCCTGCCGCCGTCTCACAAGACAAACTCACCCTCAGCAAAGGTGCCGTTGCGGTCCCCGCCGCGGGTACCACCGCAGAGGACCAAATCGCCCAACAGCGACAACGTCAAGCGGATGCCAGCCGCACTGCCGAACTCTCCCGCAATATCGATGAGCTGAGCAAGCTGGGCAATGCCACCGCCGGCACCGCTGCGGCTGGTACGGGCGCTGTCGCCGGCACGGCTGGGTCTCCCACGGTGGGGGCGGCACTGCCCGGCGCAGCTGCCACGCCGACCGACCCCGCCGTCACACCCAGCCAGGCGGCAGCCAATACCACAGCAACCACTCCCGCTGCTGCACCCGAAGCACCAGCAGCGGCACAAACAGCACCCGCAGCCACCCTGCCGGCGCCCGCGCCAGCCGCAGCCGATGAGCCTGGTTTTGTGGCCCAACTGATGGAAAACCGTTTGGTGCTACCTGCTGCCGGCGCACTGCTGGCCCTGCTGGCGGCCTTGGGCTGGTTGCGCTGGCGCCAGCGCCAGCGTGAGCTGTCCGCTGAAGGTTCCTCGCTCGACAGCCGACTGCAGCCCGATTCGTTTTTTGGCTCCAGTGGTGGGCAGCGGATCGACACCGCAGAAGTCCGCGCCTCCGACTCGTCCATGGCGTATTCGCCCAGCCAGCTGGACGCCGGGGGTGATGTGGACCCGGTGGTCGAGGCAGATGTCTACCTGGCTTACGGCCGCGACCAGCAAGCCGAAGAAATCCTCAAGGAAGCCCTGCGCAGCACACCCAACCGTGTGGCAGTGCACAACAAACTGCTGGAAATTTACGCCAAGCGCCGGGAGGTCAAGGCATTCGGTGTGATGGCGACCGAGGTTCACCGCCTGACGCAAGGCAGGGGCCCGGAGTGGGAGCATGTGTGTGCGCTCGGCAGGGAACTCGACCCGGGCAATGCCTTGTACGAGCCGGGTGGTGTGCCAACGCCCCCATCGGTCGCCTCTGACCGGACAGCACCGTCCTCTGATCACAGCACGATTGCACAAGGGTTTGGCGCTGGTGCCAACACCGTACCAGGCATTCGCCCCGACACTGCATTGGACTTGGATCTCGACCTTGACCTGGACCAACCGGTCGACATGTTGGCGGCCACACCGCCATCGGCTGCCAGCGGTCCCGCCCCGTCAAAAGCGGCCGCACCGTCTCCCGATGACAAAGCCGGACCGATGTCACTGCCCATGGACTTCGACCTGGGCTTCCCCTCCGGCCCGGTGGGTTTGAACGCCAGCGCAGCGGCACCGGTGCAGACACCACCCCCTGCCACCGCCGACGCCCCCGCGTCCGGACGACCGCCTGCTGGCACACCAGCGGTCGGCCCGGTGGATGTGACCACCAGTGGTCCTGCGATTTCACGCGCCCCGGAAAACGGTGCCGATCAGCCGTTGGCGTTTGACCTCAGCGGCATCAGTCTAGACTTGCCCCCGGCCGGCCAAGGCGCAGCATCGGGCACTGCGGCGCTTCAAGCCCTCGAGCTGACCGATGAGAACCCCCTGGAAACCAAGCTGGCGCTGGCCGAAGAGTTCCGCGCCATCGGTGATGCAGAGGGTGCCCGGTCGCTGGCCGAAGAAGTGCTGGCAGAAGCTTCCGGCGCGCTCAAGTCCAAAGCCACCGCTTTCCTGAGCAAGCTGTCCTGATGGCCCGCTCGATCGCGCTTGTCTTCTGCGCTTCCGCCAAGCTTCGCGCTTCTGCTAAGCGTCGCCGCTGACCCCACCGTGACCTCACCCGCCACGCCCAGTCGGCGTATCGCCCTGGGTGTCAGCTACAACGGATATTCCTACGATGGCTGGCAAAGTCAGCCCGGCGGCAACACGGTACAAGACCAGCTGGAGCGGGCACTGGCCCGCTTTCTGGCGGTCGATGCCGTGAACACGCTCTGCGCCGGCCGCACCGACGCCGGCGTGCACGGACTGAACCAGGTGGTGCATTTCGACAGTCCGCTGGACCGACCGGAAAACGCCTGGGTGCGCGGCACCAACCGTTTTCTGCCGCCGGACATCGCCGTTCAGTGGGCACGTGCGGTGCCGCCGGGGTTTCACGCCCGTGCCAGCGCCACTGGCCGTCGCTATGCCTATGTGCTGCTGGAGTCACCGGTGCGGCCCAGCGTGGACCAGGGCCAGGTGGGCTGGGTGTTCCGGCCGCTGAACCAGCACGCGCTGCAGGCCGCCGCGCAGCACCTGATTGGTGAGCACGACTTCAGCTCCTTTCGTGCATCGGCCTGCCAGGCACACAGCCCGGTCAAAGACCTGCGCCGCATCGAGATCGTGCGCCGCGGTGCCTACTGGCGCTTCGAGTTCGAGGCCTCGGCCTTCCTGCACCACATGATCCGCAACATCATGGGCTGCCTGATCGCTGTCGGCACCGGCAACCGGCCTCCCCACTGGATGGCCGATGTACTGGCCGCGCGCAGCCGCGATGCGGCGGCGCCCACTTTCTCACCGGACGGCCTGTACTTCCTCGGTCCGGTCTACGATGCGTCCTGGAACATTCCGGACCGCACACCAGCCTTCGACTGGTTGCCTTAACCCCCGCGCCGACTGCTGCGCCTGCCCAGCAGGGTGGCGCTGGCAGCCCGGCACAGCTGGGCACGCGGCACCCCTGAACGAGCAAGCTCTGCTGATGAACGCTTTTCGTACCCGAATCAAGATCTGCGGCCTCACGCGCGAGGCTGACGTGGACGCTGCCGTGCACGCGGGGGCCGATGCAATCGGTTTCGTGCTCTACCCCCGAAGCCCGCGCTTTGTCAGCCCGCTGCGGGCTGCCGAACTGGCACGCCGCCTGCCACCCTTCGTCACGCCGGTGCTGCTGTTCGTCAACGCCAGCCCCGAATTCATCGACCAGGGCGTCAGCGCTGTGCCCAACGCCCTGCTGCAGTTCCACGGTGACGAGACACCCGCCGACTGCACTGCCGCGGGCCGGCCTTTCATCCGCGCCGCGCGCATTCCCCCGGGACCGGCCGGCCCGGGCTTCGATCTCCTAAAATACGCAACCGATTACGCCGCCGCGCAGGCCATACTGCTCGACGCCCATGTGGAAGGTTATGGTGGCGGCGGTCAATCCTTCGACTGGACGGCTTTCCCTTGGTCACACCCGCAACTAAACGCCAGCTCTCGCCTCGTTTTGTCTGGTGGACTCACGCCTGCAAACGTGACCGATGGCATTCGCCTCGTACGGCCCTGGGCCGTTGACGTGAGCTCCGGGGTCGAGGCCGCCAAAGGCCTCAAGGACCCCGACCGGATGATCGCTTTTGTGGCCGCCGTGCGGGCGGCCGATGCACAACACCCCCGCCCCAGCTGACCCTTTGTTCGCACACGAACGGGTGGCTCGGGTTCCGCAACGAGACACCTCCATGGACACCAGCACCTACCAGCAACCCGACGCCCGCGGCCATTTCGGCATCTACGGTGGCAACTTTGTGAGCGAGACGCTCACCCACGCCATCAACGAGCTCAAGGCCGCCTATGCCCGGTACCAGCACGACCCCGAGTTCCTGGCGGAATTCCGTAAGGAGCTTGCGCATTACGTCGGTCGCCCCAGCCCGATCTACCACGCCGAGCGCATGAGCCGCGAGATGGGCGGTGCGCAGATCTTCCTCAAGCGAGAGGACCTCAACCACACTGGCGCCCACAAGATCAACAACGTGATCGGCCAGGCCATGCTGGCCAAGCGCATGGGCAAGCCGCGCATCATTGCCGAGACCGGCGCCGGCCAGCACGGTGTGGCCACCGCCACCATTTGCGCCCGCTACGGGCTGGAATGCGTGGTCTACATGGGTGCGGAGGATGTCAAGCGCCAGAGCCCCAATGTCTACCGCATGAAGTTGCTGGGCGCCACCGTGGTGCCGGTGGAAAGCGGCAGCAAGACGCTCAAGGACGCGCTCAACGAGGCGATGCGCGACTGGGTGGCCAACGTGGACAACACCTTCTACATCATCGGCACCGTGGCCGGCCCGCACCCCTACCCGATGATGGTGCGTGACTTCCAGAGCGTGATCGGCCAGGAATGCCTGCAGCAGATGCCCGACATGCTCCGCGAAGCCGGCTGCAGCGGCGAGCAGCCCGATGCGGTTGTCGCCTGTGTGGGCGGTGGCAGCAATGCCATGGGCATCTTCCATCCCTACATCCCCTATCCGCAGACGCGCCTGATCGGCGTGGAAGCGGCGGGCGAGGGTCTGGACAGCGGCAAGCACTCTGCTTCCCTGCAGAAGGGCAGCCCCGGCGTGCTGCACGGCAACCGCACCTACATCCTGCAGGACGACAACGGCCAGATCACCGAGACGCACAGCATCAGCGCCGGCCTGGACTACCCCGGCGTCGGACCGGAACACGCCTTTCTCAAGGACATCGGCCGGGCCGAATACGTCGGCATCACCGACACCGAGGCGCTGGAGGCCTTCCACTACCTCTGCCGTGCCGAAGGCATCATCCCGGCACTCGAATCGAGCCACGCCATCGCTTACGGCATGAAGCTGGCCAAGACCATGAAGCCGACGCAATCGGTGCTGATCAACCTCTCGGGCCGTGGCGACAAGGACATCGGCACCGTGGCCGACCTGTCCAAGGCTGACTTCTACTGCCGCCCCAGCTGTCGCGGTCAGGCTGTCAAAGGTGGTGTCGAATCCGTTGTGAAAGTTGCCCAATGAGCCGCATCGAAAAGACCCTCAGCGCCCTGAAAGCGCAGAGCCGCAAGGCGCTGATCCCCTTCGTGACCGCCGGCTTCCCCTACGCCGACATCACACCCAAGCTGATGCACGGCATGGTCGAAGGCGGTGCCGACATCATCGAGCTGGGCGTACCGTTCTCCGACCCCTCGGCCGACGGCCCCGTGATCCAGAAAGCCGGCGACCGCGCGCTGGCGTTGGGTGTCGGTCTGGCACAGGTGATCGCGATGGTGCGTGAATTCCGCCAGGACAACGACACCACCCCCGTGGTACTGATGGGTTATGCCAACCCGATCGAGCGCTACGAGCAGAAAAACGGTACCGGCAGCTTCGTGCGCGACGCGGCCGCCGCCGGCGTCGATGGCGTGCTGGTGGTGGACTATCCGCCCGAGGAGTGCGAAGACTTCGCCCATGCCCTGCGAGCCGCAGGCATGGACCTGATCTTCCTGCTGGCGCCCACCAGCACCGACGAACGCATGGCCCAGGTGGCGCGCGTGGCCAGTGGTTACGTCTACTACGTATCGCTCAAGGGTGTGACCGGGGCCGGCACGCTGGACGTGGGCCAGGTGGAGGCGATGCTGCCGCGCATTCGCGCGCACGTGAGCATTCCGGTGGGGGTGGGCTTCGGCATCCGCGATGCCGACACCGCCAAGGCCATCGGCCGCACCGCAGACGCGGTGGTGATCGGCAGCAAGATCATCCAGCTGATCGAGAACGAACCGTTCGAGAAGGTGGTGCCGGTGGCCACCCACTTCCTGCGCACCATCCGCAAAGCGCTGGATGCGTGAATGTGGCCCCCACGCTCCGCCGCTGCGCGGGTCGCTGCCCCCCGAGGGGGAGCGAATGGAGCTTGGGGCGGCCCGGCGCTCCATTCATCGCCCCCACGCTCCGCCGCTGCGCGGGTCGCTGCCCCTGGAACGGGGAGAGCCCCGGTCCTTGCCAGGGCCGGGGGCTGAACCGGCCTGGGGCGGCCCGGCGCCAGATCGGCGTGGTTTAATTTCGCCGTCGTCAAGGAGAGAACCATGTCCTGGCTTGAAAAGCTGCTGCCACCCAAGATCACGCAAACCGACCCGGCCGAGCGCCGCAGCGTGCCCGAGGGCCTGTGGATCAAGTGCCCGAGTTGCGAGGCTGTGCTCTACAAGACCGATCTGGAGAAGAACCAGAACGTCTGCCCGCAGTGCAGCCACCACCACCGCATCGGTGCCCGTGCGCGCCTGAATTCGTTTCTCGATGCCGAGGGCCGCTACGAGCTGGCGCAGGAAGTGCTGCCGGTCGATGCGCTGAAGTTCAAGGACAGCCGCAAGTACCCCGAGCGCCTCAAGGAAGCCCTGGAAGCCACAGGCGAGACCGACGCGCTGGTGGTGATGGGCGGCGCCGTGCAAGGCATCAGCCTGGTGGTCGCCTGTTTCGAATTCGACTTCATGGGCGGTTCCATGGGTTCGGTGGTGGGCGAGCGCTTTCTGCGGGGTGTAGAGGAAGCGATGGCCCAGAAGGTGCCCTTCGTCTGTTTCACCGCCACCGGTGGTGCGCGCATGCAGGAAGGTCTGCTCTCGCTGATGCAGATGGCCAAGACCAATGCCGCGCTCACACGACTGGCCAAAAAGGGCCTGCCCTATATCAGCGTGCTGACCGACCCGACCATGGGTGGCGTGTCCGCCGGCTTCGCCTTCGTGGGTGATGTGGTGATCGCCGAGCCCAAGGCGCTGATCGGCTTTGCCGGCCCGCGGGTGATCGAGAACACCGTGCGGGTGAAGCTGCCCGAAGGCTTCCAGCGCGCCGAGTTCCTGCAGACCAAGGGCGCGGTGGACTTCATCTGTGACCGCCGCGAGCTGCGCAGCACGGTGGCCAACACCCTGGCCATGCTGCAGCGCCAGAGCGCTGACGCGGTGGTCGGCGATTGAACGACAGCACGCCTGCGGGGCCGCTGAGCCTGCAACAACTGCCCCTGTTTCCACTGCAGACCGCCCTCTTCCCCGGCGGCTGGATGCCCCTGCGCATCTTCGAGGTGCGCTACCTCGACATGATCAAGCGCTGCCACGCGGCGGGCGCACCTTTCGGTGTGGTCTGTCTGAGCGAAGGCAGCGAGGTGCGACGGCCCGACCCGCATTCGCCCGATGGCTTCGCCCAGGAGCGCTTCCACGAGGTGGGCACGCTCGCGCGCATCGAGCACCTGAACGCGCCGCAACCCGGCCTGATGCTGGTGCACTGCCGGGGTCAGCAGCGCTTTCATATCACCGCCAGCCGCCGTCTGCCCCATGGCCTGTGGGTGGCCGACGTCACCCTCGACGCGGCCGAGCCGGTGATCGCGGTACCCGAACACCTGTGCCCCACGCGCGATGCGCTGCAGCGTGTGCTGGCCAACCTGCGAGAACGCGAGCCCGATGCGGTCAATGAACTGCCGATCCAGCCACCGTACCGCTGGGACGACAGCGGCTGGGTCGCCAACCGCTGGGCCGAACTGCTGCCCCTGCCGCCGGAACTCAAACACCGGCTGATGGCGCTGGACAACCCGATGCTGCGGCTGGAGCTGGTGTCTGATCTGCTCGACCGCATGGGCGTCGAACGCTGACATCATGTCGGCCCCGACGCTCCGCCGCTGCGCGGGTCGCGCCTTGCAGGCCGCGGCATCGCCGGAGTCGATGCCTCTTCGTCCCGTCCCGGCCTGCGCAGGCAGGCCGGGAGCCGCGGTCCTCAGCCCCCCAAGAGGGCGCGATTTCAGCTTGGGAGCGGCCCGGCGCTGAAATCATGCCCACCCCCACGCTCTCCGCGCGGATCAGGGCAGCAGCGACAGCGCATGCATGTAGCGCTCGCTGACCATCAGTTCGCTCCAACCCGGCGCCGGGCCAGCCGGCAACAGGGCTCTGCGGCGCTCTTCGCTGGCGGGGCTGGGTTGCCAGCGGGCCTCGGCCAGCGCCCGTGAAAGGTCCTCGATGGCCTGGTCGATCGGCTCCCCGCCGTCCACGATGCTCTGGTTGCACAGCAGCACCAGATCGCCGCCGGCGTCGAGCACGGCCAGCGCCGCCTCGGAGAAGCCGACCTGGCGGCCATCGATGTGGCGCGCCGCCTCCATGCTCAGATCGTCGCTGAAGGTGGCCCCGGTAAAACCGAGTTGCCGGCGCAGCACATCCTGCAGCCAGCGCGCCGAAAAGCCGGCCGGCCGGCTGTCCACCCGCGGGTAAATCACATGAGCGGGCATCACCGCGTCCAGGCTCGACGAAAGCCAGCCGTAGGGTGCCGCATCGTCGGCCAGAATGGCCTTGAGGCTGCGCCGGTCCACCGGGATGGCCACGTGCGAGTCGGCCGGTACGAAACCATGACCGGGAAAGTGCTTGCCACAGTTGCCCATGCCAGCGCGGCGCAGGCCGGCCATCAAGGCCTGGGCCAGCACAGTGACCATGCGTGGGTCGCGGCCGAACGCACGGTCGCCGATGACCGTGCTCTCGCCGTGATCCAGATCGAGCACCGGCGTGAAACTCAGGTCGACCCCACAGGCGCGCAACTCGGCACCCAGCACATAACCGGCGGCCACCGCTGCGTTGCTGGCCCGCAGGGCCGGGCCGCCCTCTCCTTCCCCCTTCTTTGGTGCCGAGCACCAAAGCTGACCGAAGGCCGCCATGGGCGGCAGGTGGGTGAAGCCGCCCGTGCGAAAGCGCTGCACCCGGCCCCCTTCGTGATCCACCGCGATCAGCAGGTCGCGCCGCACCGCCTTGATCTGGCGGCACAAGGCAGTCAGCTGTTCGCGGCTCTCCCAGTTGCGCCCGAACAGGATGACGCCGCCGACCAGCGGGTGCGCGAGGCGTGCCCTTTCTGCCGCCGTCAGACGAAAACCGGCCACGTCGATGATCAGGGGGGCGTGCAGGTTCATGGATCAGTCCTTTTCGATCACCACGAAGCTCGCCGCGTAATCGGTTTCATCGCTCACAGTCACGTGGGCGCGCAGGCCCCGGGCCTCGAACCAGGTCTTGAGGTCGCCGTGCAGCACGATGAAGGGCTGTCCGCCGGGTGCGTTGGCGATCTCGCAGCGCCGCCAGCTCATGGGCATGCGCATGCCCAGACCGATGGCCTTGGAGAAGGCTTCCTTGGCCGAGAAACGCGTGGCCAGGTAGCGCAGGCCGCGCTCGGGCCAGCGCTCGCTGCGGTGTTGCCAGACAGCGAACTCGGCCTCGCTGAGCACCTTGTGCACAAAACGCTCGCCCTGCCGCTCGCAGGTCGCCCGGATGCGGCGCACATCGCAGATGTCGGTGCCGATACCGAAGATCATGGCGATCGCGAATCTGCGTGCTGCGTGCGCGGCGATCAGTCCGCCAACGCCTCGTCGATGCAGCGGTTGTAGTCGGCCACCGTGGCGGCGTATCCCAGCTCCAGCGCATCGGCCAGCAGCGCGTGACCAATGGACACTTCCTGCACGCCCGGCACCGTGCGCACAAAGGCCGTCAGGTTCTCGCGGTTGAGGTCGTGGCCGGCATTCAGGCCCAGGCCGGCGTCCAGCGCAGCCCGGCCGGCGGCGCGAAAACGCTCCAGCTGTTCGGCACGCTGTGGCGTGTGCCAGGCGGCGGCATAGGGCTCGGTGTAGAGCTCGACCCGGTCGGCCCCCACCGCCCTGGCGGCGGCCATCTGGTCGGGTTCTGCGTCCATGAACAGGCTCACCCGCGCGCCCAGGGCCTGGCCCTCGGCAATCAACGGGCGCAGGCGCTGCGCATCTTGCGGGAAGGTCCAGCCATGGTCGCTGGTGAACTGGCCTTCGCTGTCGGGCACGAAGGTCAGTTGGTGCAGGGGCAGGCCACGGGCACGCACCTCGCGCGCAATATCCATGAGGTTGTGGAAAGGGTTGCCCTCGATGTTGAATTCGCGGTCGGGCCAGGCCTGCATCAGCTCGGCCAGGTCGAAAACGTCGTGGCGGCGGATGTGGCGCTCGTCGGGCCGCGGATGCACCGTGATGCCACGCGCGCCGGCCTGCAGGCAGATCGTGGCCGCCCGGGTGACCGAGGGAATGCCCAGATGGCGCGTGTTGCGCACCAGGGCGACCTTGTTGAGGTTGACCGACAGGGCGGTACGGTGGGCGGGTGCCATGCAATGGAGTGTTTAAGGTGAGGTCAAATCGGCTGGCACGCGTGGCCGACCGATGGCTTGCATGTCCAGCATCAGCTGCCGGGTCTGGAACACGCGGACGCCGCAATGGTAGTGCAGCAACTGCCGCAGTTGCGGCTGCAGCGCCACCAGGCCGCTGGCGCAGGCGCGCAGGGTGGCCATGAACGGAGACGGGTCATCCAGGGCGCGCTGCAGGGCAAGCCACTGCGCACCCTCAAGCCAGTGCGTATCGTCGCCATGTGCAGCGCGCAACCCGCCCTCGGCCGACAGCACGTAAGGCGCCGTCGGTTCCAGACCGGTCAGCATGCTGCCCTCGTGCCCCAGCCCGGGCAACAAGCCGACCGCACGCAGCAGCAGCAACTCGAACGTCCGCAGGATGAGTGGCTGCGCGTCCGCCCGCTCGGCCAGCAACTGCACCGCCAGTGCGTAGTGATCAAACAAGCCAGGATGCGGATCGTCACGCGCCAGCAGTCGCATCAGCAGTTCGTTGAGATAACTGCCTGAGATCAACGCCTCGCCAGTGGGCATGACATGACCACCCTGCCACTGTGCAGCCTTGAGGGTGCGCACCTCGGCATCGCCCCCCCAGCTGATCGCCAGCGGCTGCAACGGCAGCAGCACGGGACGGAATTGCGAAGTGGGTTTTTTGACGCCTTTGGCTGCCAGTGCAATACGACCGTGGTGGCGGGTGAACACCTCCAGGATGAGACTGGACTCGCTCCAGTCGTAGCGGTGCAGGACGAACGCGGGTTCTTCATTTGCCCGTTTGCTCATCGCAGGATCAGCCCAGCCGCCGGGCCACCCCAAGGCGCAACAGCCCCCCTCAGGGAGCAGCGACCCGCGCAGCGGCGCAGCGTGGAGGCACCGTTGCGCCGCCGGGCCGCCCCAAGGCGCAACAGCCCCCTCGGGGGGCAGCGACCCGCGCAGCGGCGGAGCGTGGGGGCTTTATTCATAACCGAAGGAGCGCACACGGGCGTCGTCATCGGCCCAACCCGAACGCACCTTCACCCACAGCTCCAGGAACACCTTGCAGTCCCAGAGCTTTTCCAGCTCCGTGCGGGCCTCGGTACCGATGCGTTTGAGCTTCTCGCCTTTCTCGCCGATCACCATGCCCTTGTGGCCTTCGCGCTCGACCACGATGGTGGCCGCGATGCGCTTGAGTTGGCCCTCCTGCTCGAACTTGTCGATGATGACCGTGGAGGTGTAAGGCAGTTCGTCACCCGTCAGGCGGAACAGTTTCTCGCGCACCATTTCGGCGGCCATGAAGCGCTCGCTGCGATCGGTCAGTTCCTCAGGGTCGTGCATCCAGGGCTGCTGCGGCAGGTATTGGGCGCAGATGGCGAACAGGCGCTGGATGTCCTTGGGCGCCTTGGCCGACATGGGCACGAACTCGGCGAAATTGCGCCGCTCTTGCATGCTGCGCAGCCAAGGCGCGAGCTCACCGCGGCGGTGCACCAAGTCAAACTTGTTCGCCAGCAGGATCACCGGGATGTTCGTGGGCAGCAAGTCCAGCACTTTGGCGTCGGCCAGGTTGAAACGCCCGGCCTCGACCACAAACAAAATCAGGTCCACATCGGCCACGGCGCCGAGCACGGTCTTGTTCAGCGCGCGGTTGAGCGCATTGCCGTGCAGGGTCTGAAAGCCTGGCGTGTCGACGAACACGAACTGGTTGGGCCCTTCGGTGCGGTAGCCAGTGATGCGGTGGCGCGTGGTCTGCGCCTTGCGCGAGGTGATGCTGATTTTTTGTCCGACCAGCGCGTTGAGCAGGGTGGACTTGCCCACGTTGGGCTTGCCCACGATGGCAACAAAGCCGCAGCGCTGTGCGGCAGGGTCTACCGGCTCGGATGTCTGCTGCGGTGGTTCGGCCCCAGGCGAAGCGGCCGTCGGCTGACCCAGCACACGCGCGAGCATGGCCTCCAGGTCCGGGTTGTCAGGCAACGGGTGGGGGGTGGGGGGTGGGCGCGGGGACGGTGGGTTCATGGACAATGGAGCAAAGCGGGCAAGAGGAAAGACCGTCAGGTCTGTCCCGTGGTGACCGGTGAGACGGAGGATGTGTTGCCAGCCAGGCGCTGCAGCATGGCGGCAGCCGCTGCCTGCTCGCCCGCACGGCGCGATGCCCCCAATCCGCGCTCGCTGAGGCCGAACTCGGCCACGGCGCATTCGACATCAAAGGTCTGCTGATGCGACTCACCCGAGGTGGCCACCACGCGGTAAGCAGGCAGCCGCATCTTGCGCGCCTGCAGCCATTCCTGCAACGCCGTTTTGGGGTCTTTGCCCATCGCCGCCGTGTGAGCACCCAACTCCACATTGGCATACAAACGTCGCACCAAAGCGTTGGCAGCGACAAAGCCGGCGTCCAGATACACCGCGCCGATCACCGCCTCCAGTGCATCGGCCAGTATGGAGGGACGCTTTTGTCCACCCGAACGCCGTTCACCATCGCCCAGGCGCAACAGTGCCGACAGATTGAGCTGTGTGGCGATCTGGAACAGGGTGTCCTGCTTGACCAGATGGGAACGCACCCGGGAGAGGTCTCCTTCGGCCTGGCTGCCCAGGCGTTCAAACAACAGGCCGGAGACAGCAAGTCCGAGGACCGAGTCGCCCAGAAACTCCAGGCGTTCGTTGTGGTCGGCACTGAAGCTGCGGTGGGTCAGGGCTCGCTCGAGCAGCTTGGGTTGAGCAAAGGTGTGCTGCAGGCGCGCCTGGAGCGCCGCCAGAGGGGGGCTCATGGATGCAGCGCGCACGGTAGAGACAGCTTCAACGCGAACGCCCCTCGTATTTCATGACGATGTACGCGGGGCCGGCAATGTGCACCTCGCGCTGATAGGCAAATGAAACCACCACCCGATCGCCTTCTTTGCCCACGGTGAGGTTGTTGCCGGTCAGTGAGCGGATGTCGTCGATCTGGGCCGCCTTGTCAAAAATGGTGCGGACCTCTGCCACGGTGGTACCGGCAGAGGCCTTTTGCGCCGCCTTTTGCACCGCCAGGAACTCGATGTAGGTGGGCACCAGCTGCGCCACCACCACACCGGTGAAAGCCAACAAACCACCGACCAACAACAAGCCAATGAAGGTCAATCCGCGTTGCCGTGGGTGTTTCATGCCCCTCTCCTCCAAAAGTTCAGACCATCACTCGAACGAACCGATACGGCCCAGATCACCAAAATTCATCCAGACGAAAAAAGCCTTGCCGACAATGTTGGCCTCGGGGACGAAGCCCCAATAGCGGGAGTCGAGCGAGTTGTCGCGATTGTCGCCCATCAGGAAATAGTGGCCCGGCGGCACTTTGCACACCACGCCTTCGACGCTGTAGCTGCACCGATCGCGAAACGGGAAGTCGGCAGCGGTGGGGATGATGGCCGGGCGGTCCTCGTCGTTGAGCGTGCCATAGCGACGCCCGCCCAGCTGCTCCTGGAAAGCCTTGGCATAGCGCATGCTGTCGCCGTCAAAGAAGTCGGGCTGAGCGGCCTTGGTGACCAGCTCCCCATTGATGCGCAGCTGCTTGTTCAGGTACGACACCTCGTCGCCCGGAATACCCACCACGCGCTTGATGTAGTCCAGGCTGGGTTGCGGCGGGTAGCGGAAGACCATCACATCACCGCGCTGCGGGCTGTGGTTGTCGATGACCTTGGTGTTCAACACGGGCAGGCGGACACCGTAGTGGAATTTGTTGACCAGGATGAGGTCGCCCACCCGCAGCGTCGGGATCATGGAGCCCGACGGGATCTTGAACGGCTCGAACAGGAAGGAGCGCAGGACAAACACCACCAGGATGACCGGGAACAAGCCGGCAGTCCAGTCCAGCCACCAAGGCTGCTGCAGCAGCTTTTGCTGCGCAGAAGCCACATCGCCGTCCACCTGGGTGATGCCCTGCTGCAGCAAGGCTGCCTTGCGCGCACTGTGTTCGTCCATCAAGCGCTGCGCATCGGCACGGCGCCGGGGCAAAAAGACCAGCTTCTCCAGCACCCAATAGATGCCGGTGACCACCGTGGCCAGCAACAGCAGCAACGCAAAGTTGCCCTGGATGGCGCCGGTGTACCAGGCGCCGGCGTATGCGGCAAACGCCGCCAGGACCACGGCAGTGATCGCGCTCATCGTGTTCTGCATCAATCCTCCACCTGCAGGATGGCGAGGAAAGCCTCCTGGGGCACCTCAACCGAGCCGATCTGTTTCATGCGCTTCTTGCCTGCCTTCTGCTTCTCGAGGAGTTTGCGTTTGCGGGTGATGTCACCGCCGTAGCATTTTGCCAGCACGTTCTTGCGCAGCGCCTTGATGGTTTCGCGTGCAATCACGTTGCCGCCGATGGCCGCCTGGATCGCCACGTCAAACTGCTGGCGGCTGATGATCTCGCGCATTTTGGCGGCCACTGCTCGGCCGCGGTACTGCGCCTGCGTGCGGTGCACGATGATGGACAGCGCGTCGACCTTCTCGCCGTTGAGCAGCATGTCGACCTTGACCACGTCCGACGCCCGGTACTCCTTGAACTCGTAGTCCATGGACGCGTAGCCGCGGCTGACCGACTTGAGCTTGTCGAAGAAGTCCAGCACGATCTCGCCCAGCGGCAGTTCGTAGGTCAGCATGACCTGCTTGCCGTGGTAGGCCATGTTGATCTGCACGCCGCGCTTCTGGTTGGCCAGGGTCATCACCGGGCCGACGTATTCCTGCGGCATGTACAGGTGCACCGTGACGATGGGTTCGCGGATCTCCTCGATGCGGCCGACATCGGGCATCTTGGACGGGTTCTCCACCATGATGACCTCGCCGTCGCCCTTGACCACCTGGTAGACCACACTGGGGGCGGTGGTGATCAGGTCCTGATCGAACTCGCGCTCGAGCCGCTCCTGCACGATCTCCATGTGCAGCAATCCCAAGAAACCACAACGAAAGCCGAAGCCCAGCGCCTGCGACACCTCGGGCTCGTAGCGCAGCGCCGCGTCGTTGAGTTGCAATTTCTCCAGGGCGTCGCGCAACTGGTCGTACTCGCTGGCCTCGGACGGGTACAGGCCCGCGAACACCTGTGGCTGCACCTCCTTGAAACCGGGCAGTGCCTCGGTGGCAAACGCCAGGTTGGCACCGCTGCTGGTCTTGATGGCGGTGACCGTGTCGCCCACCTTCGCCGCCTTGAGCTCCTTGATGCCGGCGATGATGTAACCCACCTCACCGGCGTTGAGGGCCTCGCGCGGTTCATTGTGCGGGGTGAACACGCCCAATTTCTCGGCGTTGTAGAGCGACTCGGTGGCCATCAGTTTGATCTTGTCGCCACGGTTCAGGCGGCCATCCACCACCCGCACCAGCATCACCACGCCGACATAGTTGTCGAACCAGCTGTCGATGATCATGGCGCGCAGCGGCGCAGCCGGGTTGCCACGCGGCGGCGGCACCTTGGCCACCACCATCTCCAGGATGTCTTCCACCCCCATGCCGGTCTTGGCCGAACACGGCACCGCCTCGGTCGCGTCGATGCCGATCACGTCCTCGATTTCCTGCTTGGCATTGTCCGGGTCGGCCTGCGGCAGGTCCATCTTGTTGAGCACCGGCAGCACTTCCACCCCCAGGTCGAGCGCGGTGTAGCAGTTGGCCACCGTCTGCGCCTCCACACCCTGGCTGGCGTCCACCACCAGCAGCGCACCTTCACAGGCCGACAGCGAGCGCGACACCTCGTAGGAGAAGTCCACGTGGCCGGGCGTGTCGATCAGGTTGAGGTTGTAGATGTGGCCGTCGCGCGCCTTGTACTGCAGCGCAGCGGTCTGCGCCTTGATGGTGATGCCGCGCTCTTTTTCGAGGTCCATGGAGTCGAGCACCTGCTCGCTCATCTCGCGATCGGACAGGCCGCCGCAGCGGGAAATGATGCGGTCGGCGAGCGTGGACTTGCCGTGATCGATGTGCGCGATGATGGAAAAGTTGCGGATGTGTTGCATCGGGAAACAAAGAGGAAACAGCGCTCGGCACCCGTTGTGCAGGCCGCGCCGCAGGCCATAAAAAAAGGCGCGTCAGCGACTGACGCGCCCTAACCAACAATCTGTGGCAACTGCGATAGTTGGGGCTTTATTGTAGGCAAATACCAAACCCGGGCCTGATCGCTGGGACTTACCCCGTGGGACAGCAGCCCACTGGCATCCGGGCACCAAGCCGCCGGCTCGGCTCTCACATGGAACATCCGTTAGGCTCCGAGCATACCCACATCCCTCACCCGTGGGGGGAGTGCACCGAAGCTATCGAGCAAGCGCGACGTTGCAATGATTCGATGAGCGCAGGCAACGACGGTATCAACGGCTTGGCCGGATGACAGCATACTGGGCCCATTCTCCCCTGCGGAACAGCACGTTCAGCGGACGGGTTTTGTCCCAGCGGGCCAATACCGACTCCAGATCTTTGACACTGCTGACCTCCACATTGGCAACGGCAAGGATCACATCGCCTTCGCGCAGGCCCGCCCGGGCCGCAGCCCCTTCAGCCGACACCACCCTCACACCGCCATCGAGCTCCAGCTGCTTTTTCTGCGCAGCACTCAGGTCGCTGAGCGACAGGCCCAAGGACTTGGCGGCTGCCGAGGCTTCGGGCTTGACCGACTCGGGCGCGGCACCGCGCCGCTCGCTGCGGTCGGGTTCGAGTTGCGCAATGGTGACCGTCAACTCCTTTTGTGCACCGCGACGGAACACCGTGAGGGTGCTTTTGGTACCTGGCTTGGTGTTGCCCACCAGCCGGGGCAAGTCGACCGATTTTTCAATCTCCTTGCCATCGAACCGCAAGATGATGTCGCCGGGTTCGACGCCCGCCTTGGCTGCCGGGGAGTTGGCTTCCACGCCACGCACCAGAGCCCCGCGGGCCTGTCCCAGACCCAGGGATTCGGCCACTTCCTTGCTGACCTGGTCAATTTGTACCCCAATGCGACCGCGGGTGACGCGACCGGTCGCCTTGAGCTGCTCGGACACACGCACCGCTTCGTCGATGGGAATGGCAAACGAAATGCCCTGGAAGCCACCCGAGCGCGAATAAATCTGGCTGTTGATACCGACCACCTCGCCGCGCATGTTGATCAGCGGCCCGCCCGAATTGCCCGGGTTGATGGCGACGTCGGTCTGAATGAAGGGCAGGAAATCCCCGGTGTCGCGCTTCTTGGCACTGACAATGCCTGCGGTGACGGTGTTCTCCAGCCCGAAAGGCGAGCCGATAGCCATGACCCACTCGCCGACGCGCAGGCGGTTGACGTCGCCGATGCGCACTGGCGCCAGTCCCGCGGCTTCGATTTTCACCACGGCCACGTCGGTGCGGCGATCGGCACCCACCACCTTGGCTTTGAATTCACGCTTGTCGGGCAAGGTCACGATCAACTCATCGGCACCATCGACCACGTGCGCATTGGTCATGATCAACCCATCGGCGCTCAGAATGAAACCGGAGCCCACCCCCCTGGGCTGCGCGTCCTCCGAGCCGCCCCGCTCGGGCCGACCGCGCGGAGCTGCCCCCGGGGGCAGCGGGATGCCAAAGCGGCGGAAAAACTCCAACATCTGATCGTCGACCGGTCCATTGTCAGCGGCCGACACCCGCTCCAGGGTTCGGATATTGACCACCGAAGGCCCCACCTGCTCGACCAGGTCGGTGAAGTCGGGCAGTCCGCGGGCGCCAGCAGCCGGCACCCCGGCGGTTTGTGCGGCAGCGGGCAGAACAGGACAGAGCGCCATACCGACAGCGGCCACAACCGGCACAAACAAGCGACGGATGGAGACGGACGGCGGCACGATGAGGCTCAACATGAGGTGAACTCCTGCACAAATACACTTGGGTAAATACAAGAAAACAAGGGCGCGGACATCCGGTTTTCAGCGACAGAGGGCCGTCGCAGCGGCTCAGCGCACCCGCTCAAGACCGGCAACGAAACGCTTGAGGGTGATCCAGGGCACTTCCCCCATGGCTGTCAGCCAGTAGTCACCCAGACGCTGGGTCAACGAGTGGGTAGCGCCCATCACCGCGCTGGCTTCCTTCTGGTGTCGCGCGGCATCAAAAGGCTCAATGAACAGAGACACGGTGGCCAATCCGTCAGACAGCACCCACTGCACCGGCGCACGCCCACCGGCAGCGGTGCCTCGGGTGTGGCAACTCATGGTGGTGAAACCGGGCACCGCGTCCTTGAGCTGCCACCCTTCGGCCTGCGGCGTCGTTTTTTGCAGCACGGTGCGCTGTACGTCGTAACCCTTGGTGTCACCCATCTGCTGCTTGAGCTGGTCCATGCGCACCGGTGCGTCCAGTTGCAGCTCGGTGAAGGCCACCTGCTCCAGCACAGCGCCCTGTTCACCCAAGGTCTGCATCTTCACCACCAATCCGGTTTTCTGTTCCGACCAGATGCGGTAGCCAAAACGCAGGCCATCGCGCGGTGTGATGGTGACCACGTCGGCCAGATGGCCGGCCACCCGCTCCGTGCCTTTTTCCGCGGCGTCATAAAAAGTCGCAATCTGGTGGCTGGGTGTGCGCAACAACTCTGGAAACACACCCAAAGACTCCCGCTTTTCCACCAGCGCCAGCCTGCTCGACGGAACGAAGGTGATCACCTCGCTGTTGCGCCGGATGGTGGTGCGCGGCTCGCCGGTGAGGGTGTCCACACGCTCCATCTGCTGTTTGCCATCACAAACATGCCAGATGCGTGAAGACGACATCGCCGAACCGCTGGACACCACCAGAGTGCCCATGTAAGCGCGTTGGCGGGATGCCTCATGCATGCGCAGCAACCACTCCACCACACCCCGTTCACGCACCGGGGCATCGGCGGCGACAACCGGCCCGGCCGCCCACGCCAGCAGCATCACCCAGACAACCGGCCAGCGAGCACTGCGGCCGTGGCGTGTCCGAGGGGCCTGCACGGTGGTCAACAGATCCGCCAACGCAGACCAGGCGCAAAGACGCGACAGCACGGCAATTCGCATGAAAACCCTCAACGATGGGCCTCGGCCGGCTGGGTAGCGTCGCGCATGAACCCGGCCGGCATGTGCAGCGCGGACATGCCGCCGTAGTGTCGGTGCTCGGCCAGCAGTTGTTCCAGACGCGGATCGCGCAGCACGGGCCCCTGGTCGGTGTTGACCACCACTGCCCGTGCCGCAGGAGTCACGGTCGCCAATTCGACCGGGGCAACGGCCTGCAGCCCACCCGGCTGCGGCTCCAGGGCTACACGGGGATCTCCGGCCGGTGCCGAGCTCAGCACACTCCAACTCACAGCCATCACCGCCGCCAGCGATGCCACGCCGGATACCAGCTTCCAGCGAAACACCGCGTCGTTGGCGGCCGGCCTGTGCAGGGGGACCGAAGGCGACGCACTTGCACGATGCGCCGGCGTTGACACCACGGCATCGACCTCGGAGGTGTGTGCCAGGCGAGCCTGCACACCCGCAAGAAAGGCGTGCGGGGCCGGTGAAATGCCGTCTATCGGCTCTCCGCGCAACACTTGGCCAATCAGTGCGTACCGCTGGCAGGTGGCTCGAGCAGCAGCATCATTGGGGTGATGCAGCCCACGCTGGGCGAACTCGTCGAACGCCACTTCACCGTCGAGAAGTGCCGACAGGTATGCGTTGCCGGCGTCGGCGGATACCGCAGCCGATACCGCCGACGGCTGGGTGGAGCCGGAGCGAAGGGTGTGTGAGGCGGTCATGGCGTGCTTTCAGAAACTCGAAGGGCTATCAGGCAGGAACCGGGGCATCACCAGCGCTTGCCCGACTGGCGCTCCAACATGGGCTTGATGCGCTGGGAGATCGCTTCACGGGCTCGAAAGATGCGCGAGCGAACGGTGCCAATCGGGCAGTCCAGCGCCTGTGCGATCTCCTCGTAGCTCAAGCCTTCCATCTCTCTGAGGGTAATGGCCATCCGCAACTCCTCGGGCAGCGCCAGCAGCGCCGCGTTCACCGCTTCCGCAATTTCCTTGCTGGCCAGCACCGCGTCCGGGGTCTCGGCATCGGCCACCTGCGCATTTAGTTCGCGTTCGAAGGAAGAAGTTTCATCGTCGTCTCCAGAAGACAACTGGGAATGGAACACCAACGGGTCGCGCTTGAGCTCCAGCAACTGCTTTTTCGCCGTGTTGACCGCGATACGGTAGAGCCAGGTGTAGAACTGGGCATCGCCGCGGAACTGGCCCAGCGCCCGGTAGGCGCGCACAAAAGTCTCTTGTGCAATGTCCTGCACCAGATCGACGTCGCGCACCATCCGCCCGATCAGTCGCTCCACACGGCGCTGGTAGCGGATGACCAGCAGATCAAACGCACGCTGCTCGCCCGCAAGGGTCCGCTGCACCAGCATGGCGTCGCTGTCGGGCGTGGGCGGGGCGTTGTGTTCGTGGGTCATGCAAGGGTGCAAAGGGCCGCGGAAATATACCCCATTGGCTCGCGGGTCTCAGGATGATGGTCGACGCCCGGCATGGGCGGTCAATGCCCGCCGCAGGTCGTCCCAGCGCAAGGGGTCTCGCTGGCGCTCCAGCCACAACCAAAATGGGCGCTGGCCGGGTGCCCGCAGCCGCAACAGGACATGGTTTTGGGCATCCCAAATCCAGTCGAGCGACTGCAGTTCGACCGTTGGCCCGTCATCGGGCCGCCAGCGCCAGACGCCCGCCGGGAGGTCTGGCGCTGGGGTTGCCTGCGCGTCCCACTGCAAGTGCCCGCTGCAGGCTCGCCGCCAGGACAGCACAGCCCAAGCCAACCATCCGCCCCAGAGCACCATGCCGCCGCCCTGCAGCCAACCCGGTACGGCCGGGTACACCCCCATGGGCAGCAGGAGGGACAGCAAGCCCAAAAACGCTAACATCCCAACCAGCAGGGCGTGGAAAGCAGAACGCCCCCCCGGATAGCGTACCGACGGGGCGTTGCGCATGGTGGCCGGCCTTGGGCGCGCAGGGCGCGGCGGTCACAGACGCTTGAAGACGAGCGTGCCGTTGGTACCGCCGAAGCCGAAATTGTTCTTGACGGCCACATCGATTTTCAGGTCACGCGCTGTGTTGGCACAGTAGTCCAGATCGCACTCGGGGTCCTGGTTGAACAGGTTGATGGTGGGCGGACTCTTCTGCTGGTGCACCGCAAGCACGGTGAACACGCTTTCCAAGCCACCAGCGCCGCCCAGCAGGTGTCCGGTCATGGACTTGGTGGAATTGACCACCACCTTTTTGGCATGTTCGCCCAATGCAGCCTTGATGGCGTTGGACTCGTTCACGTCGCCCAGCGGGGTGGAGGTACCGTGGGCGTTCAGATAGTCGACCTGGTCGGGGTTGACGCCTGCGTTGCGCAGGGCATTGACCATGGCTCGGCGTGGCCCGTCCAGATTGGGTGCGGTCATGTGCCCCGCATCGCCACTCATGCCGTAGCCCGCCAGCTCGGCGTAAATCCTGGCACCGCGAGCCTGCGCGTGTTCATAGGCCTCCAGCACCATCACACCGGCGCCCTCGCCGAGCACGAAGCCGTCGCGATCCTTGTCCCACGGACGGGATGCGGTGGTCGGATCGTCGTTGCGGGTGGACAAGGCGCGCATGGCGGCAAACCCCCCCACGCCCAACGGTGACACAGTACCTTCTGCGCCGCCGGCCACCACCACATCGGCGTCGCCGTATTCGATCTTGCGCGCCGCCTCGCCAATGCAGTGCAGCCCCGTCGTGCAAGCCGTCACCACCGCCAGGTTCGGCCCCTTGAAGCCATAGCGCATGGACACGTGGCCCGAGATCATGTTGATGATCGAGGCTGGCACAAAGAACGGCGAAATGCGGCGCGGACCGCGTTGAACATATTCGCCGTGGGTCTCCTCGATCAGCGGCAGGCCACCGATACCGGAGCCGATGATGCAGCCGATGCGTGTCGCCTCCTCTTCACCCAGTGCCTCGCCCGTGGGCAAGCCGGCATCCATCACGGCCTGGTGGGCTGCGGCAATGCCGTAATGGATGAAGGTGTCCATGGTCCGCGCCTCTTTGGCACTGATGTAGGACTCCAGGTCAAACCCCTTGACTTCACCGGCGATCTTGCAAGCAAAGTTCGACGCATCGAACTTGGTGATGAGACCAATACCGGATTGACCAGCGAGGATGTTGGCCCAGGCTTCGGTCACCGTGTTGCCCACGGGACTGATGCAACCCAGACCGGTCACGACGACGCGACGGCGGCTCATGTGGGCATCAGGCCTTCTGGTGGGCGACTGCGTAGTCAATAGCGTTTTGAACGGTGGTGATCTTCTCGGCGTCTTCGTCCGGAATCTCGATACCGAATTCGTCCTCCAGGGCCATCACCAGTTCCACGGTGTCGAGCGAGTCGGCACCCAGATCGGCCACGAAAGCCTTCTCAGGGGTCAGCTGGCTCTCTTCCACGCCGAGTTGCTCGGCAATGATTTTCTTCACACGTGCTTCGATGTCGCTCATAAGTCCCTCTGAGGGTGGTTGAAATACAAACCGTCATTTTAGCCAGGCCAGGGATGCACCCTGCCCGACCCGCCGGACGGCCTTCTCGGCGTGCACAGGCATCACCCCATGAACATGCCGCCGTTGACGTGCAGTTCTTGCCCGGTGACGTAAGCGGCCTGTGGGCTGGCCAGGTAAGCCACCGCGTGTGCGATGTCGGCTGGCTTGCCCAGGTGGCCCAACGGGATCTGGCCCAACAAGGCCTTTTGTTGCTCATCGGGCAGCGAGGCGGTCATGTCGGTTTCAATGAAGCCGGGCGCCACGCAGTTGACCGTGATGTTGCGGCTGCCGAGTTCACGTGCCAGCGCGCGCGTCATGCCCGCCACACCGGCCTTGGCTGCGGCGTAGTTGGCCTGGCCCGGGTTGCCCGAGGCGCCGACCACGCTGGTGATGTTGACAATGCGCCCGTAGCGCTGCTTCATCATGGGGCGGATCACGGCGCGGCTCATGCGGAACACGGCCTTGAGGTTGGTGTCCAGCACCGCATCCCAGTCCTCGTCCTTCAACCGCATGGCCAGCATGTCGCGGGTGATCCCGGCGTTGTTCACCAGCACATGCAGCGCACCATGCTCCCTGACGATGGCGTCGATCAGCGCCTCGGCCTCGGTCACGTTGTTCACGTCCAGCCGGGCACCGCGGCAATGCTCGAAACTGGCCAGCGCCTGGCTGATCTTGGCGGCGCCGTCATCGCTGGTGGCGGTACCGACCACTTTCAGCCCATTACGGGCCAGCTCCAGCGCGATGGCGGCGCCGATGCCGCGCGATGCGCCGGTGACCAGAGCCACCTGGCCGGGCATGGTGTTCTCGGACATGTTGTTCTCCTCGTCGGAAGGAATGGGGCGGCTCAGGCCAGCAAGGCTTTGACCTCGGCCAGCGTGGCCGGATCGAACAGCGCGGCGCCGGTGAGTTCAGCGTCGATGCGCTTGGTCATGCCAGCCAGCACCTTGCCCGGCCCACACTCGACCAGCGCACCGATGCCGCGGGCCTTGATGGCCTGCACGCATTCGACCCAGCGCACCGCACCAAAAGCCTGGCGGTACAGCGCATCGCGGATGCGGTCGACATCGGTTTCCACCGCCACGTCGACGTTGTTGACCACCGGGATCTGCGGCGCGGCAAAAGCGGTGGCGGCCAGGCGCTCACGCAATTGGTCAGCTGCGGGCTTCATCAGGCTGGAATGAAACGGTGCCGACACCGGCAGCGGCAGCGCCCGCTTGGCACCGTTGGCCTTGAGCACTTCGCAGGCCTTGTCGACAGCGGCTTTGCTGCCGGCAATCACGGTTTGCGCCGGATCGTTGAAGTTCACCGCTTCAACCACCTCACCGCTGCCGGCCGCAAACGTGGCCTGCGCTTCGGCGCAGCCCGCCCTCACCTTCTCGGCGTCCATGCCGAGGATGGCGGCCATGGCACCGGTGCCGACCGGCACAGCTTCCTGCATGGCGGCGGCACGGAAACGCACCAGCGGCGCGGCCTGGGCCAGCGTCAGCACGCCCGAAGCCACCAGGGCGCTGTACTCACCCAGCGAATGACCGGCCACCGCAGCGGGCACTGCGCCTCCCTCGGCACGCCAGACCCGCCAGGCCGCCACACCGGCCACCAGCATCACCGGCTGGGTGTTGGTGGTCAGCGCCAGGGCCTCCTTGGGGCCTTCATGGATGAGGCGGCCGATGTCCTCGCCCAATGCGTCGGACGCCTCCTGCAGCGTTTCGGCCACCACGGGATGATCCCCCCAGGCGTCCAGCATGCCGACGGATTGCGAACCCTGACCGGGAAAGACAAAAGCAAATGCGCTCATGGCGAGAAATCCTGCAAATCAGAAAGGGGGCGTCAAGAGACGGGGGCGTCAAAAATCGAGCAGCACCGAGCCCCAGGTGAAACCGCCGCCCACGCCTTCGAGCAGCAGCGTGTCACCCCGCTTGACCTGGCCGGCGCGCACCGCCTGGTCCAGCGCCAGCGGAATCGACGCCGCCGACGTGTTGCCGTGCTGATCCACCGTGACCACCACCTTGTCCATCGGCAGTTTGAGCTTGCGGGCGGTACCGGCCATGATGCGGATGTTGGCCTGGTGGGGAATCAGCCAGTCGATATCGGCCGCGACCCGGCCGGCCTTGGCCAGCACGGCGCGGGCGGTTTCCTCCAGCACGCCCACCGCCAGTTTGAAGACGGCCTGACCATCCATCTTGAGCAGCGGATCGCCCATCACCTGACCGCCCGAGACGTGGCCGGGCACACAGAGGATGTCGACGTGCTGGCCGTCGGCGTGGATGTCGGTGGCCAGAATGCCCGGCGTATCCGAGGCTTCCAGCACCACGGCGCCAGCCCCGTCACCAAACAGCACGCAGGTGGTGCGGTCGTTGAAGTCGAGCAAGCGCGAGAACACCTCGGCACCGATGACCAGCGCCTTGCGGGCGGTGCCGGTGCGGATCATCGCGTCGGCCACCGTCATCGCGTAGATAAAGCCACTGCACACCGCTTGCACGTCGAACACCGGACATCCCGCCATGCCCAGCTTGCGCTGCACGATGGCCGCCGTGGACGGAAACACCATGTCGGGTGTGGACGTGGCCACGATGATCAGGTCGATGTCACCGGGCAACGCACCGGCCGCGTCCATCGCCTGGCGGGCGGCTTCGGCAGCCAGGTCGCTGGCAAAAACGCCGTCGGTCACGAAGTGGCGCGAACGGATGCCGGTGCGTTCGACGATCCAGTCGTCGCTGGTCTCCACGCCGCGGGCCGCGAGCCGGGCCACCATGTCGGCATTGGTCAACCGTTGGGGCGGCAGGCAACTGCCGGTGCCGACGATGCGGGCGTAACGTGTCATGCGCAAGAAGCCGTCAAGACTCAGGTGGTGGGCAAGCTTTGGGGATCGCTGGACAGCGCGTCTGGCCGGAGCAACAAGGCCGCGTGGGCAATGCGCTCCTGCACGCTCTTCAGCAGGTTGTTGTGGGCCGCATCATAAGCCCGTGCCAGAGCGTGTTCGAAGGCAAAAGCGTCTGCCGATCCGTGGCTCTTGAACACCAGACCCCGCAAACCCAGCAGGGCCGCACCGTTGTAGCGGCGGTGGTCAGCCCGCTGTTTGAACGCCTTGAGCACCGGGTAAGCGCACAGCGCAGCCAGCCGGGTGAGCCAATTGCGCGAGAACTCTTCGCGGATAAAGCCAGCCAGCATGGTGGCCACGCCTTCGCTCGCCTTGAGCGCCGCATTGCCGACAAAACCATCACAAACGACGATGTCGGTCGTGCCCTTGAAGATGTCGTTGCCCTCGACATTGCCGAAAAAATTCAGATCACCGCTGTCAGCGGCATGGCGCAGCAGCACCGCCGTCTGCTTGATGACTTCGCTGCCCTTGATGACCTCTTCCCCCACGTTGAGCAAGCCTACCGTGGGCTCTGGCTTGCCCGAAATGGCCACCACCAGCGCCGAGCCCATCACCGCAAACTGCAGCAGGTGCTCGGCCGAGCAATCGACATTGGCGCCCAGGTCGAGCACCGTGGTCGCTCCGCCGCGGGCATTGGGCAGTTGCGTGGCAATGGCCGGGCGGTCGATGCCATCAAGGGTCTTGAGCACATAGCGGGCGATCGCCATGAGAGCGCCGGTGTTGCCCGCCGAGACGGCGGCCTGGGCCGTGCCTTCCTTGACCTGCTGGATGGCCACGCGCATCGAAGAGTCCTTTTTGCGGCGCAGCGCCACCTCCACCGGGTCGTCCATGGCCACCACCTCGCTGGCCGGCACCACGCGACAGCGCGGGTTGTTGAGCAGTTGGGGGTGTTTGCTGAGGGCATCCGGCTTCGCCACCAGCAGCAGCTGGGCCTGCGGATGGCTGGCCAGGAAGGCTGCGCAGGCGGGCAAGGTGGCGTCGGGACCGATGTCTCCACCCATGCAGTCCACGGCAATGGTGATCATGAGGACGTTCCAGAACGGGCACCCGGGGCGCCACCAGCATAAAAAAAGCCCGCATGCTGCATGCGGGCCCGGCTTTGGCTGCGCTGTTCAACCTGATCGCCAACCAGCGACAGGCGGCAGGCCCGGCGCTTGATCAGGCTTCCGACTTGTTTTTGAGCACCTGACGGCCCCGGTAGAAGCCGTTGGGGCTGATGTGGTGGCGCAGGTGGGTTTCGCCGGTGGTCGGCTCCACCGCAATACCCGGCACGCTCAGCGCATTGTGCGAACGGTGCATACCGCGCTTGGAAGGGGACTTTTTGTTTTGCTGAACGGCCATGTGAGGCTCCTGAATTCGGTTGAATTTGAATGTGCGGCCGCTCCCGGTGGGTCAACCATGCACCTCAGATCAACTTGGGGTTGAACCGATGCGCCGTTTATTTGAGTACCAGCGCGAAGCCGCCGATTATAGCCCGAACAGAACCGCCCTGCCAGCCGCCGTCGGCCGGCTCACTTCTTCAGGCGCGCGAGTTCGGCAAACGGGTTGCGCCGTGGTGCAGCCTCGGGCGGCTGCGCAGCCGTGACCGGCTCTGCGCCCGGCTGCAGGGGTTCGGGGCAGACCCCGTGCATCGGGACCGGCGGCAGCTCCATCAGCAGCTCGTCCTCGATCAGGTCGCGCAGACTGGGCCGCGGCTCCAGCGCAAGCACATCCTCCTGGCTGTCTTCGTCCTCGGCGGCGGCGGTGTCCTCATCGGCCACGAAGCGGAACCAGCGGTCCACCGCCAGCGTGGTGTCCACCGGCGCCAGGCAGCGCTGACAGGCCAGCGGCAGGTCGATCTGCGCCTGCACGTGCAGCCAGATCGAGGGTTCGGCGCCGCGCATACCCGGCCGCTGCTCACCCCGCACCGTCCATTGCACGGTGCGCCCGTCGGCACTCACGCCAGCGGGCAGCTCGGCCACCAGGCGGTGGAAACGGGCGAGCGCATCGTCAGCGCTCAGTTGGGCTGCGACCTGCGCGAAAGCGCGCACGTCGAAGCGTTCGGGGTTCCAGCGGGACTTGGTTTCGGCAGACATGCGGGCAGTTTACGGGAAGCGCCCGACGGCGATGGACGCCATTCGGAGCGCCGACAATAGGCGCCATGTCCGCACACGCCCCTCTGCCCCGCCCCCTCATCCTGGGCTCCACGTCCCGCTACCGCAGGGAACTGCTGCAACGCCTGGGCCTGCCCTTCGAGACCGCGAGCCCGCAGGTCGATGAAACCCCCCAGCCGGGCGAAGCCCCCGCCGCGCTGGCGACCCGGCTGGCGCTGGAAAAGGCGCGCGACGTGGCCCGCCGCCACCCTGATGCGGTGGTGATCGGCAGCGACCAGGTGGCCGACCTGGGCGGCCAGCCGCTGGGCAAGCCCGGCACCCATGAGCGAGCGGTGGCGCAGCTGCGCCAGATGCGGGGCCAGACGGTGATCTTCCAGACCGCCGTGGCCGTGGTCTGCCAGGCCACCGGCTTCGAGCGGGTCGACCTTGCCCCGGTCAGGGTGGTGTTTCGCGAACTGGGCGACGCAGAGATCGAGCATTACCTGCGAGTGGAACAGCCGTACGACTGCGCCGGCAGCGCCAAGAGCGAGGGCCTGGGTATCGCGCTGCTCGAGCGCATCGACAACGACGACCCGACCGCCCTCGTTGGTCTGCCGCTGATCCGCACCTGCCAACTCATCCGCGCCGCCGGCGTGGCGGTGCTGTGACAGCGCCCCACCGCACCGGCACCCTCTACCTGGTGCCCACCCCGCTGGACTTCGGTACCCCGGCCGACGTGGCAGCTGCCGCGCTGGCCGAATGGCTGCCACAGGAAACCCTGCGCACCGCCGCCGCGCTGACGCACTGGATCACCGAGAACGCCAAGAGCACCCGCGCCTTTCTCAAACGGGTGAACGCCTCGCACCCCCTGGCCATGCCACTGCAGGCCCAACAGATCAGCGAATTGCCGCGACAGGCGCACAAAAAAGGCGACCACACGCCCGGCGAAACCGCCGACGCCGCCGCCCAGGCGCTGCTGGCACCCGCGCTCGCTGGGCACGACATGGGCCTGGTCAGCGAGGCGGGCATGCCCGCCGTGGCCGACCCGGGCAGTTCCATCGTGCGCGCTGCACATGCCCTGGGCATACCGGTGCAGCCATTGACCGGCCCCATCTCGCTCATGCTGGCGCTGGCGGCCAGCGGCCTGCATGGTCAGAGCTTTGCCTTTGTGGGCTATGTGCCGCAAGAAGCGGGCGAACGCACCCAGCGCCTGCGGGAACTCGAATCACAGGCCCTGAAAACCGGCCAGACACAGATCCTCATCGAAACGCCCTACCGCAACGCCGCGCTGCTGCAGGCGCTGCTGGGCGGCCTGCAGGGGCGCACACGGTTGTCGGTCAGCGCCGGGCTGACGCTGGCCGTGCAGCGCACCCGCAGCGGCCCGGTCAGCGACTGGAAGCGCTGTGGCTGGGCCACAGCGTTGCCCCTGGACTTGCCGGCCGTGTTCCTGATCGGCCGTTGAGCCGTGATCAGACAGCGAGGCGCGCGATGTGCGCACGCACCGCGGGTCCCAGCTGCGGGTCGGCCAGCGCCAGGTCCAGGGTGGCCTCCAGAAAGCCTTCCTTGCTGCCGCAGTCGTAGCGCTTGCCGTCGTAGCGGAAAGCGTAGACCTTTTCGCGGCCAATCAGGGCGGCAATGCCGTCGGTGAGCTGGATCTCGCCGCCCGCGCCGCGCGGCTGGCGGCGGATGCTGTCGAAAACGCCCGGCAAGAGGATGTAGCGCCCGGCCACCGCCAGCGTTGAGGGGGCGGCCTCGGGCCGGGGCTTTTCCACCATGGCAAACACTTCGGCCAGGGAGGCCTGCACGCCATGCACATCGACCACACCGTAACGGCGGGTTTCCGCCCGGGGAACGTCCTGCACCGCGAGCACCATGCCCGGCCGTTGCTCGTAGGCCTGCACCATTTGCTGCAGCACCGTGGGCCCACCGGTGAACTGCTCGCGCCCGAGCATCAGGTCATCGGCCAGCAGCACGGCAAAGGGCTCATCGCCCACCACCGGCTCGGCACACAGCACCGCATGCCCCAGCCCCAGCGGGCGCGGCTGACGGATGAAAATGCAGTCCATGCCTTCGGGTTTGATGGCGTGCACCAGTTGCAGCAACTCGGTTTTACCGCCGCGCTCGAGTTCGTGCTCCAGTTCAAAGGCAGCATCGAAATGGTCGCCAATCGCCCGCTTGTGGCGCCCGGTGATGAAGATCATCTGCCGGATGCCGGCGGCGTAGGCCTCCTCCACCGCGTACTGGATGAGCGGCTTGTCGACCACCGGCAACATTTCCTTCGGAATCGCCTTGGTGGCGGGCAGAAAACGGGTGCCCAGGCCCCCCACCGGGAACACGGCTTTGCGAATGGATGTCATGTCTCGAATCACCTTTCTTTCTTGAATGCTGTCTTGCCGGGATCAGACCGTCTGGTCTTCATGCCTGCGGGTCAGCGCAGCTGGACCCCCGCGTGGGCCGCAGCCTGGTAAATGCCATGGCCGATGCTCACCCCAAACTGGCGGGCCAGGCGCAGGCCCACGTTTTCGCGCTGGGTGTAGTCGACGATGTCTTCGGCCTTGACCACTTCGCGCGCCACATGGTCAAGGTTGCCCAAGCCGTCGGCCAGGCCGAGGTTGACGGCCTGCTGGCCGCTCCAGACCAGGCCGCTGAAGGTGTCGGGCGATTCCTTGAGCCGCTCGCCCCGGCCTTTCTTGACCACCGCAATGAACTGGTTGTGGATTTCGCCCAACATGCCCTGGATGTAGGCCTTCTGGTTGTCGTCCTGCGGGCTGAAGGGGTCGAGCAGGGCCTTGTTTTCGCCGGCCACCATCAGGCGGCGTTCGATGCCCAGCTTGTCCATCAGGCCGGTGAAGCCGAAGCCGTCCATGAGCACACCGATGCTGCCAACCAGGCTGGCTTTGTCGACATAGATCGCGTCGGCTGCCGCGGCCACGTAATAAGCCGCCGAGGCGCAGGTTTCCTCCACCACCGCGTACACCTTCTTGCCGTGCAGGGCCTTGAGGCGGGTGATTTCGTCGTTGATGATGCCGGCCTGCACCGGGCTGCCACCGGGCGAGTCGATGAGCAGCACCACGGCCTGGGCACCGCTGTCTTCCATGGCATTGCGCAATGAGGCCACCACATGCTCGGCACTGGCTTCGGCCCCGGCGGTGATGGGCCCCCGGATGTCGATCACCGCGGTGTGCGGCGTGCTGACCGGCGCCTCGATCTGGTCGACGTGCCAGATGGCCCAGGCCAGCGCGCCGAAGACCGCCAGCCACAGCAGGCGCATGGCCAGGCGCCAGCGGCGGGCGGCTTGCTGTTCCTTGAGCTGGGCAAACAGCAGCTTTTCAATGGTGGCGCGTTCCCAGCCGGCGTTGGGGCTGCCGCCGGGCTGGCCGTTGAAGGGTTCGTTCATGGTGTGTGGGACGCTCAGAAGGTGACGGGTTTGAGCCGGTATTGTGACTGCCAGTGGACGACACCGTCCCGCTCGACGACGCCGATTTTGCTCAGGCCACCGCGGCAGGGGCCACTGCGGCAGGCACCGGTGGCGGGGTCGTAGTGGGCACCGTGGGTGGCGCACAGCAGCCACTGGCCGCTGTCGTCAAAAAAATGGTCGGGCCGCCAGTCCATTTCCATCGCCACATGGGTGCAGCGGTTGAGGTAGGCGTGTACCTGCCCGCGAAAGCGGATGGCAAACGCCCGACAGGTCTGGCCGGCCCACACCACGTCGAAGCCAACGGCCCGGCCACCGTCGATCAGGTCGGCGCTGTTGCACAGGGGAATGAGCGGATCGCCCGGCTGGGCGTCCGACAGGTCGATGCTCGATGACATGCGGGCAAAGGGGCCGGCCGGCTTTGGCGGTTATCAGGCGTGGTGCTGCAACCAGTTGTGCAGTTCGCGCACCGAATGCGCGATGTGCAGTGGCCGCAGTTCATGAAAGGCATCGGGCTCGTGGGCTCCGTAGCTCACACCCACGCTGGCGCAACCGGCGTTGACGGCCATCTGCAGGTCGTGCGTGGTGTCGCCGATCATGAGGGTGCGCCCGGGGTCAACCCCGAACTCGCGCATCAGCTCGTGCAGCATGAGCGGACTGGGCTTGCCGGCGGTTTCGTCGGCGGTGCGCGAACCGTCGAACACCCCCTTGAGCTCCACCGCCTGCAGCGCTTCGTCGAGCCCGCGGCGGCTTTTGCCGGTGGCCACGGCGAGCCAGTGGTGACGGGCCTTGAGGTCGGCCAGCATGGGCAGCACACCGTCGAACAGGCTGATGTCGTGCTGGTGCGCCCAGTAGTGGTGGCGGTAGCGCTCGCCCAGCTGCGGGTATTTCTCGGGCGGCACGTCGGGCGCGGCATGGGCCAGGGCCTGCATCAGCCCCATGCCAATGACATAACGGGCCGCCTGCTGGCTGGGCACGGTGCCGCCCACATCGGCCACCGCCGCCTGGATGCAGCGCGCGATGAGGGCGGTGGAGTCGAACAGGGTGCCGTCCCAGTCGAAGGCGATGAGGTCGAATTGGCGCGGGCGCATGGAGGATGGGGTGTGGGCGATGGCCGGATGATCGGCAGCTGCCGGGTGCACAGGAGCGGGAAGGGGTCAGCCGGCGCCCAGCGCCTGCGCATGGTGGCGCAGGTGGTCGTCAATGAAGGTGCTGACAAAGTAGTAACCGTGGTCGTACCCGGCGTGGCGGCGCAAGGTGAGCGGCTGGCCGGCCTGGGCGCAGGCGGCTTCAAAGGCTTGCGGGTACAGCTGCTCGGCCAGGAATTGGTCGGCCAGCCCCTGGTCGATGAGGATGCCGCCGGGATACGGCGCGGTCTTCTGCGCGGCCATGAGCCGGCTGGCGTCGTGCGCGGCCCAGGTCGAACCCTCCAGCCCCCACGCGCCTGCGTCGCTGCCGTCCAAGGGAGCGTCGTCCTGCCCCAGATAGCCCATGAAGGCCTTGCGGCCCCAGGGGCACTGGGTGGGCGCGCAGATGGGCGCGAAGGCCGAGACGCTGCGGAACACGCCGGGGTGGCGCAGCGCCAGGGTGAGCGCGCCGTGCCCGCCCATGGAATGGCCGGTGATGCCCAGGCGGTCGCCGTCGAGGCCGAATTCGGCCACCACGCCGGGGATGAGGTCTTGCAGCAGGTAGCTCTCCATCTGCCAGTGGCCGGCCCAGGGGTGTTCGGTGGCGTCGAGGTAGAAACCGGCGCCGACGCCGAAGTCCCAGTGGTGATCTTCACCGTCGATGCCGCTGTTGCGCGGGCTGGTGTCGGGAAACAGCAGGGCCAGGCCGAGCTGGGCCGCCAGGCGCTGCGCGCCCGCCTTCATGGTGGCGGTTTCTTCGGTGCAGGTCAGACCAGCCAGGTAGGTCAGCAGCGGCACCTTTTGGCCGGCCAGTGCCTGCGGTGGCAGAAACAGCGCAAAGCGCATCGGCAGGCCGATCTGGTTGACCGAGAAGTGTTTGTAGAAGCGCTGCACACCGCCAAAGCAGCCGTGTTCGCTGAGCAGTTCGAGTCGTTCGAGGGCCATGGGGATCGTGTGGGTGAAAGGGGTCAGCGGGGCATCAGTGCCAGCACCGCGTCGGCGAAGGCGCGCGGCGCCTCCTGTGGCAGGTTGTGCCCGATGCCGGGCAGCACGCGGTGCTGGCGCGGACCGGTGAAGCAGTGGGCGTTGGCGGCGGCGGGCTCCCAGGGGCGCACGCCGTCGGCGGTGCCGTCCAGGCTGATGGTGGGCACGGTGATGGGCGGCTGGGCAGCGATGCGGCGCTCGACATCGGCCACTGCCGGGTCGCCCGGCACCAGGCCAAAGCGGTGGCGGTAGGAGTGGATGACCACGTCGACAAAGTCGGAGTTGTCAAACGCGGCGGCGCTGCGCTCGAAGACAGCGTCGTCAAACGCCCAGGCGGGGGACCAGAGTTTCCACAGCCGGCGGCACAGCGCGCGGCGGTCCTGCTGCAAGGCCGCGCGGCCCCGCTCGCTGTGAAACAGGTACTGGTACCACAGGCGCTGCTCGTTCTCGGGCGTGTCCGGCACCATGGCGCGGGCGATGTTCTGCAGGTTGTAGCTGTTGACCGACACCAAGCCGGTGCAGCGCTCGGGCCACAGCGCGGCCACCACACAGGCGGCGCGACCGCCCCAGTCGTAGCCGGCGAGTACGGCGCGTTCGATGGACAGCGCATCGAGCAGGGCCAGCAGGTCGGCGCCCAGCACCGCCTGCTCGCCCGAGCGCGGGGTGGCCGCATCGAGAAAACGGGTGCCCCCGTAGCCGCGCAGGTAGGGCACCACCAAACGGCAGCCGGCCTCGGCCAGCATCGGCGCCACGTCCACGTAAGCATGGATGTCGTAGGGGAAGCCGTGCATCAGCAGCACGGCCGGGCCGTCGGCGGGGCCGGCCAGGTGGCAGGCCACCTCCAGCACGCCCGCGCGCACGCGGGTGTCGGTGTTCAGCAGCGGCAGCGCCATGGCGGGCTAGAGGCTGAGTGTTTTTTGGGCGTGCCCGAGCGACGCGCCCAGATGCGTCCAATCAAGGCGCAAAGCACAGCCGTAGCTTGAGCTACGGCGCGCATTTGCAACGCCGAGTGGGCGCGTTTGGGCGTGGTGAGCGGGCATGAACAAGAGACTCTCAGACTCTTAAAACTCGACGACGGAACGGATGGACTCGCCGCGCTTCATCAGCGCAAAGCCTTCGTTGATGTCTTCCAGCTTGAGCTTGTGGGTGATCAGGCTGTCGATGTCGATCTTGCCGTCCATGTACCAGTCCACGATTTTGGGCACGTCGGTGCGGCCGCGCGCGCCACCGAAGGCCGAGCCCTCCCACTTGCGGCCGGTGACCAGCTGGAACGGTCGCGTGCTGATTTCGGCGCCGGCTTCGGCCACACCGATGATGATGCTGCGGCCCCAGCCCTTGTGGGTGCACTCCAGCGCCTGGCGCATCACCTTCGTGTTGCCGATGCACTCGAAGGAATAGTCAGCCCCGCCGTCGGTGAGCTGGACGATGGCATCGACGATGTTTTCATGATCCTTGGGGTTGAGGAAGTGCGTCATGCCGAACTGGCGCGCCATGGCCTCGCGCTCGGGGTTGAGGTCGATGCCGATGATCTTGTCGGCACCCACCATGCGTGCACCCTGGATCACGTTCAGGCCGATGCCGCCCAGGCCAAACACCACCACGTTGGCGCCCGCCTCCACCTTGGCGGTGAACAGCACCGCGCCGATGCCGGTGGTGACGCCACAGCCGATGTAGCAGACCTTGTCAAACGGTGCATCCTCGCGGATCTTGGCCAGCGCGATCTCCGGCACCACCGTGTAGTTGCTGAAGGTGGACGTGCCCATGTAGTGCAGGATGGGCTGGCCGTCGATGGAGAAGCGGCTGGTGGCGTCGGGCATCAGGCCCTTGCCCTGTGTGCCGCGGATAAGCTGGCACAGGTTGGTCTTGCGGCTGAGGCAGAACTTGCACTGGCGGCATTCGGGCGTGTAGAGCGGGATGACGTGGTCGCCCTTCTTGAGCGAGGTCACGCCGGGGCCGACGTCCACCACAATGCCCGCGCCTTCATGGCCGAGGATCGCGGGGAACAGGCCCTCGGGGTCGGCGCCCGAGAGGGTGTAGTAGTCGGTGTGGCAGATGCCGGTGGCCTTGATCTCGACCAGCACCTCGCCCAGCTTCGGGCCGGCCAGGTCCACCGTTTCAACGGTCAGGGGTTCGCCGGCCTTCCAGGCCACCGCGGCGCGTGTTTTCATTCAAGGTCTCCCGTTGATTGGAAAACCGTGAGGGTACTTCAGAGCAGAACGTTTCGCCGCCGGGCCGCCCCAAGGCGAAACAGCACCCTTGGGGGGCAGCGACCCGCGCAGCGTTGGAGCGTGGGGGCCTAGTTCGTCGGTGCGCCCGCTTCAAACCAGCGGGCAAACAGGGCTCTCTCTTCCTCAGTCAGACCGGTGGCATTGTTCATCGGCATGAGCTTGCTCACCACCACCTGCTGGTAGACCATCTGGGCATTCTTCTTGAGCTCGCCGGGCGAGTCCAGACGCACACCCTTGCTCTGCAGGGCCTCGCCATGGCACATCACGCAACGCTGCTCCACCACTGGCTTGAGCTGGGCATAACCCACGGTGGCGGGCGCTGCAGCGGCGGGCGCGACAGGCGCGGGCTTGAGCCAGACGATGAGCCCCAGCAGCACGACCACACCCACCACGGCGTACCTCCAGGGGTGCGGGTTACGGCCCAGTTTGTAGCCGTGGCGCATGACGAAGAACTGGCGGATGGCGGCGCCCGCGAACATCATGCCGATGAGGACGAGCCAGTTCTGCGGATGGGCATAGGTGAAGCTGTAGTGGTTGCTGAGCATGGCAAACAGCACCGGCAGCGTGAAGTAGGTGTTGTGCACGCTGCGCTGCTTGCCGCGGATGCCGTGGATCGGGTCCACCGGACGGCCGGCTTTCATGTCGGCCACCATGGTGCGCTGGCCGGGGATGATCCAGAAGAACACATTGGCGCTCATGGCGGTGGCGAGCATGGCGCCCACCAGCAAAAAGGCCGCACGGCCAGCGAACATGTGGGTCGCCGCGTAGGCCGCCACGCACACCAGCACCAGCACCAGCGCGCCCACCTTGGCGTCACCGTTCTTCGTCTGCCCCAGGGTGCGGCAGATGCCGTCGTAGGCAAACCAGAACACCACCAGAAAGGCCAGTGCCGCGGCAATCGCGCCGGCGGGCGACCATTGCATGACCCGCGGGTCGATCAGGTAGACGCTGGGGCTCCAGAGGTAGGAGACGAGAAACAGCGCAAAGCCCGAGAGCCAGGTGGAGTAACTCTCCCAGTAAAACCAGTGCAGGTGGTCGGGCAGTTTGGGCGGCGCGGCCTTGAACTTGACCGGGTGGTAGAAGCCGCCGCCATGCAGCGCCCAGAGCTCGCCGGACACGCCGTCTTTCTTCAGCTGTTCGTCCTCCGGCGGGGTGAGGCTGCTGTCGAGAAAGACGAAGTAGAAAGAGGAGCCGATCCAGGCGATGGCGACGATGACGTGCAGCCAGCGCAACAGCAGGTTGGCCCAATCGAGCAGATAGGTTTCCATGGCACCTCAACAGGAACAGCAGGGTTCTGCAACTCACCACCGCGGGCGCTCTGAGCTGCCTGAGGGCCGCGTAATGAATGCCTGGGCTGGCACCCGCTCCGCTGCGACCGATGAACAAAGTGTATACACTTTTTGGCGACCACCGATCAAGGGCAAACCCGGATCAGACGGCGGGTGTGTGCTGGGCGTCGAACAGCAACAACTGCGCCACCACCGAGGCCGCGATCACCTCGGGCGCCTTGTCGGTGATGCCCGGCAGGCCAATGGGACAGGTCACCCGATCGAGCTCGGCCACGGTGAAGCCGCGCTCGGCCAGGCGGTGGCGAAAACTGGCCCACTTGGTGCGGCTGCCAATGAGGCCGATGAAACGCAAGTCGGCCCGCTCGCGCTGGCGCTGCAGGCAGGCGGCGACGATGTCCAAATCCTCGGCATGCGAGAAGCTCATGATCAACACATGCGCGCCCGCCGGCAGATCGGCCACGCCCGCCTGCACCGGATCGGAATGTTCGGCGCACACCGATGCGGGCAGCTGGGGCGGGAACACCCCGTCACGGCTGTCGATCCAGCGCACGGCATACGGCAGGGGCGCCAGCGCCTGCACCAGCGCCCGCCCCACATGCCCACCGCCAAACAGGCCCAGCGGCTGCGACGGCCGCCACAGGCGCTGGCGCAAGGCATCGGCGTCTGCAGCAGCCACTGGCTCAAATCGCAGCAGCAGTCGGCCGCCACAGCACTGCCCCAAACCGGGCCCCAGTGCCACCGACTGCTCCCAGGCGGTGTGGGTGCCCGCGGTCAGCGCATCGCGCGCCTGCCGCTGCGCCACCCATTCCAGCTGGCCGCCGCCGATGGTGCCCACCACATGGTGGGCAAAAACCGCCATCCAGGTGCCCACTTCGCGCGGTACCGAGCCCTGCACCCGTGCAATCGACACCAGCACCGCAGACTCGTGCAGAAGGCGTTGCAAGAATGTGTCGAGGTGGTGCAGCATGTCGAGTGTGGGTGGTGGTCAGGAGAGTTCTCCGGCCAGTGGCCATTGTGCCGGGGCCTGCAGTATCGGCAGGACACGCTGGTCAACGATGGCCGAACCGCCATAAACTGCATACCTCCAAACCTATGGAGCCGCGAGCGTCGCAGCACACCGGGCGCCACCACCCGGCTCCACAGCCCCCCAAACGCGAGTTGACATGCCCATGAGACCCGACCCCCGCACCCCTCCCGCCAGCCTGCCGGGCCGACTGCTGGCCTGGTTGGCCGCCGCCATGTTGGCCGCGTGCGCCACGCCACCACCACCCTCCGCACCGGTGACCCCATCCGAGCCCCCCCCTGTTCCATTGGCACCCGCCATGCCCCCGGTGGCCGCGCCGGCGACAGAACCCGTGGCACCGGGTGTACCCGTGTCCTACGCGACCACCCCAATGGCCTACCGGCAGGACGGCGCGCGCCACATTTATGCGCAAAACGATGACCGCATTTTCAAAGGCAAACTGCCTCCACTTCTGCAAGGCGTGGGGGTGATGCAGCTGGACATCGACCACCGCGGGCAGGTGGTGTCCATGAATTGGCTGCGCCCCCCCAGCCACCCCGGTGCCCGGACTGAAATCGAACGCACCGCACGCGCGGCTGCCCCCTACCCGGTACCCAAGCGCCTGGGCCGTGTGACCTACACCGACACCTGGCTGTGGGACCAAAGCGGTCAGTTCCAGCTGGACACGCTGACCGAGGGGCAGAGGAATAGGTAGATCAATACCCCCCTGCGCCGCTGCGCGGCTTCCCCCCTGCTGTGCGGGGGGACGGCCCCTGTGGCCGGGCAAAGCCCGTTCCACGGCGCCCTGGGGCGGGGGCACGCGCTCCGGAAATTTCACCTTTCCCCCCTGCGCCGCTGCGCGGCTTCCCCCCCTGCTGTGCGGGGGGACGGCCCCTGTGGCCGGGCCAAGCCCGTTCCACGGCGCCCTGGGGCGGGGGCACTTCGCGCCGGAGGCTTCTCGTTTCTCCCTGCGCAGAGCGGCTGGGGGCTGCCGCCGGAGTCGGCAGCACTGTGGGCACGTCCCAGCCTGCGCAGGCAGGCTGGGAGCCGCGGCCCGCAGCCCCTGCTGCGCGGGGGACGGCCCCTGTGGCCGGGCCAAGCCCGTTCCACGGCGCCCTGGGGCGCAGGCACTTCGCGCCGGAGGTTCCACCTTTCCCCCCTGCACCGCTGCGCAAAGGGGCAGCCTCAACTCCCTCTGTACGTGGAGTAACTCCACGGGCTGACCAGCAGCGGCACGTGGTAGTGCTGGTCGGCATGTGCGACACCAAAATCCAGCGCCACCCGGTTGAGGAAGTTGGGCTCGGGCAGTGCCACACCCTTGGCCGCGAAATAGCCCTTTACATCGAACACCAGCCGGTAGGTGCCCGCTTTGAGGCTGGCGTTGTCGTACAGCGGGCCGTCCGGGTTGCGGCCGTCGTGGTTGAGTACGAACCGCTTGACCAGCGTGGCCTGCTCGCCCTCGGTGGTGTAGAGCTCGACCGCCATGCCGGCGGCCGGGCAGCCGTGCATCGTGTCCAGAACGTGGGTGCTCAGGCCCATGGTGAAGTCCTCATGAAGTTCAGTCGACCAAAAGTGTATACACTTTTTGTTTTTCTGGATATGATGATTCCATGGAAACGTCCAGCACCCGCCAGATCGTCGAATCGCTGACCAAGGCCATCGTCGAACACCGCCTGCACCCGGGCACCAAACTGGCCGAGCAGAAACTGGCCGACCACTTCGGTGTCTCGCGCACCCTGGTGCGGCAGGCGCTGTTCCAGCTCTCGCAGAACCGGCTGATCCGGCTCGAACCGGCGCGCGGGGCCTTCGTGGCTGCGCCTTCGGTGGACGAGGCCAGGCAGGTGTTTGCGGTGCGCCGCATGCTGGAGGCCGAGATGACCCGCGCCTTCGTCCGCCAGGTCAGCCCCGCCAAGATCAAGGCCCTGCGCGAGCATGTGGCCCAGGAAAAGCTGGCGGTGAACAACCAGGACGTGCCTGGCCGCACCGAGTTGCTGGGCGACTTCCATGTGCGCATGGCCGAGCTCATGGGCAATCAGGTGCTGGCCGAGTTGCTGCGCGAACTCATCTCGCGCTGCGCCCTGATCACGCTGATGTACCAAAGCACCGCGGCCGCCGAACACTCCAACGAGGAACATGTCGCCATCGTCGATGCGCTGGCCGCCCGCGATGAAGAGCAGGCCGTGCGGCTGATGAACGAGCACCTCCTGCACGTGGAAGAGGGTCTGACCTTCGACCGCAAGCTGCCCACCAACGACCTCTCCCTGGCCCTCTCTTCCTGACCCGGCCCATGATCTACGACTCGACCGCCCCCTACCCCCGCGACCTCATCGGCTACGGCCGCGACGTGCCCCATGCCCGCTGGCCGGGCGGCGCCCGCATCGCGGTGCAGTTCGTGCTCAACTACGAAGAGGGTGGCGAGAACAGCGTGCTGCACGGCGACAAGGCCAGCGAGCAGTTCCTCTCGGAAATGTTCAACCCGGCGGCCTTCGAGGCCCGGCATATCAGCATGGAAGGCATCTACGAATACGGCTCGCGTGCGGGGGTCTGGCGCATCCTGCGCGAGTTTGAGAAGCGCGGCCTGCCGCTGACCGTCTTCGGCGTGGCCACCGCGCTGCAAAAGCACCCCGAGCTGACCGCGGCTTTCAAGGAACAGGGCTACGACATCGCCTGCCACGGCCTCAAGTGGATCCACTACCAGAACGTGGACGAAGCCACCGAACGCGCCCACATGGCCGAGGCGATGCAGATCATCGAGGGGCTCACGGGCGATCGCCCGCTGGGCTGGTACACCGGCCGCGACAGCCCCAACACCCGCCGTCTGGTGGCCGACCATGGCGGCTTCGAGTACGACAGCGACTACTACGGCGAAGACCTGCCCTTCTGGATGAAGGTACGCAAGAGCGACGGCAGTGACACCCACCAGCTGATCGTGCCCTACACGCTGGACTGCAACGACATGCGCTTCGCGCTGCCGCAGGGCTATTCGCACGCCGACCCGTTCTTCCAGTACATGAAGGACACGTTCGATGCGCTGTACGCCGAAGGCGACCCCGACGGCCTGGACCGGCCCAAGATGATGAGCATCGGCATGCACTGCCGCCTGCTCGGCCGTCCGGGCCGAATCACCGCGCTGCAGCGCTTCCTGGACCACATCCAGTCGCACGACAAGGTCTGGGTGGCCCGCCGCCTGGACATCGCGCGGCACTGGAAAGCCACGCACCCCTTGAACCCTGCCTGAGGTTGCCGATATGCCCCTGACCTTGGACCAACTCAATGCTGCGCCCCTGCCCGAGGCGCTGCAGATGCTCGACGGCCTGTACGAGCATTCGCCCTGGATCGCCGAGCGCGCGCTGTTGCGCCGGCCGTTTGCCTCGCTGGCACAGCTCAAACATGCCATGACGCGGGTGCTGGACGAGGCTGAAGTGGAGCAGCAACTGGCACTGATCCGTGCCCACCCGGAACTGGCCGGCAAGGCGATGGTGAGCAAGACCCTCACCGCCGAATCGACCAATGAGCAGACCAAGGCTGGCCTGACCCACTGCACACCCGAAGAGTTCGCGCACATCCAGCAACTGAATGCGGCCTACAACGCCAAGTTCGGCTTTCCTTTCATCCTGGCGGTGCGCGGCCCGCGTGGCACGGGTCTGAGCAAGGCACAGATCATCGCGGCCTTCGAGCGCCGTCTGCACGGCCACCCGGATTTCGAGCGGCAAGAATGCCTGCGCAACATCCACCGGATCGCCGAGATCCGCCTGAACGACAAGTTCGGCTTTGAGCCCGTCGACGGCCAGCGGGTGTGGGACTGGCAGGAAGCGCTGGCGCAGCACAGCGACCCGGGCTACGCCGAAAAGGGTCAGCTCACCGTCACCTACCTCACCGACGCGCACCGCGCCTGTGCCCATCGCATCAGCCACTGGATGAAGGACTGCGGTTTCGACGTGATCGAGATCGACGCGGTGGGCAACGTGGTCGGGCGCTACCACCCGGCCACGCCCAGCGCCAAGTACCTCATCACCGGCAGCCACTACGACACCGTCCGCAACGGCGGCAAGTACGACGGGCGACTGGGCATCTTCGTGCCCATGGCCTGTGTGCAGAAACTGCACGCGGCCGGGAAGCGCCTGCCCTTCGGCATCGAGGTGGTGGCCTTTGCCGAAGAAGAAGGCCAGCGCTACAAGGCCACCTTCCTCGGTTCGGGCGCGCTCACCGGCCACTTTGACCCGACGTGGCTCGACCAGAAGGACGCCGACGGCATCACCATGCGCCAGGCCATGCAGCACGCCGGCCTGTGCATCGAAGACATTCCCAAGCTGCAGCGCGACCCGGCGCAGTACCTGGGCTTCATCGAGGTGCACATCGAGCAGGGCCCTGTCCTCAACGAGCTGAACCTGCCGCTGGGCATCGTCACCAGCATCAACGGCAGCGTGCGCTATGTGGGCGAGGTCATCGGCACGGCCAGCCACGCCGGCACCACACCCATGGACCGGCGCCGCGACGCCGCGGCCGCGGTGGCCGAGCTGATCCTCTACGCCGAGCAGCGCGCTGCGCAGGACGGCGACTCGGTGGCCACCGTGGGCATGCTGCAGGTGCCGGGTGGCTCGATCAACGTGGTGCCCGGCGCCTGCCGGTTCAGCCTGGACATGCGCGCGCCCACCAATGCACAACGCGACGCGATGGCGAAAGACGTACTGGCGAAACTGGACGAGATCTGTGAACGCCGTGGTGTCCGCCACACCCTGGAAGAAACCATGCGCGCCGCCGCAGCGCCCAGCGCCCCCGAATGGCAGGCGCGCTGGGAAGCCGCCACCACCGCGCTGGGCGTACCGATCCACCGCATGCCCAGCGGCGCCGGCCACGACGCCATGAAACTGCACGAAATCATGCCGCAGGCCATGCTGTTCGTGCGTGGCGAGAACAGCGGCATCAGCCACAACCCCCTTGAATCGACCACCGCCGACGACATGGACCTGGCCGTCAAGGCCTTCGACCACGTGCTGCACCAACTGTCCACACCAGCCCACTGAAAGCCGACATGACCACGCCCCAACAACAAATCGACGCCTGGATCGACGCCCATTTCGACGAGGAAGTGCAGTTCCTGCAGGAACTCATCCGCGTGCCCACCGACACGCCGCCGGGCAACAACGCGCCGCACGCCGAACGCACCGCCGAGCTGCTGGCGGGCATGGGCCTGACGGCCGAGAAGCACGCAGTGCCCGACGCCGAGGTCAAGGCGGCCGGGCTGGCGAGCATCACCAACCTGATCGTGCGCCGCCGCTACGCCGATGGCGGCCAGACCATCGCACTCAACGCCCACGGCGACGTGGTGCCGCCCGGCGAAGGCTGGACGCACGACCCGTATGGTGGCGAGGTCGCAGACGGCAAGATCTACGGCCGCGCAGCCGCGGTGAGCAAGTGCGACATTGCCAGCTTCACCTACGCCATCCGCGCCCTCGAATCGCTGGGCGCCTCCCTCAAGGGCGGCGTCGAATTGCACGTCACCTATGACGAGGAGTTCGGTGGCGAAGTCGGCCCCGGCTGGCTGCTGGACAAAGGCCTGACCCGGCCGGACCTGATGATCGCCGCCGGTTTCAGCTACCAGGTGGTGGTGGCGCACAACGGCTGCCTGCAGATGGAAGTGACGGTGCATGGCGACATGTCTCACGCCGCCATCCCCGACAGCGGCACCGACGCGCTGCAAGGCGCGACCCACATCCTCAACGCGCTCTACGCGCTCAATGCCGACTACCTGAAAGTCCGCTCGAATGTGGAAGGCATCACCCATCCCTACCTCAACGTCGGTCTGATCCAGGGCGGCACCAACACCAACGTGATCCCGGGCAAGGTGGTGCTCAAACTCGACCGCCGCATGATCCCCGAGGAAGATCCGGCCGAGGTGGAAGCCTCCCTGCGCCGCACGATCGAGCAGGCCGCGGCCAGCTTCCACCCGCCGCGCGGCGGCAAGGCCATCCGTGTCGACGTCAAGCGCATGCTGCTGGCCCGCGCCATGAAGCCGCTGGCCGGCAACGCACCCCTGATGCAGGCGATCCAGAAACATGGACGGGAACTGTTCGGCGAACCCATCCCGGCCGTGGGCACCCCGCTCTACACCGACGTGCGCCTGTATGTCGAGCGCGGCATCCCGGGGGTGATCTATGGCGCCGGCCCGCGCACCGTGCGCGAGTCCAATGCCAAACGTGCCGACGAGCACCTGGCGCTGGAAGACCTGCGCCGGGCCACCAAGGTGGTGGCGCGCACCCTGCTGGACCTTTTGCAGACCCGCTGAAACCGGCGAACAGACCAGCCTTCGACACCGTGACACAATGACCGCCCGCCTGTCCGGGCGGTTCGTTTTTGGAGACACACATGACCCCCGCCGAACAAGCCCTGCGCGACGCCGCACTGGAATACCACCGCTCGCCCAACAAGGGCAAGATTGCCGTCACCCCCACCAAGCCGCTGTCGAACCAGCGCGACCTGTCGCTGGCCTATTCGCCGGGCGTCGCCTATCCCTGCCTGGCCATCCAGGCCGACCCGACGCTGGCCGCGGAGTACACCAGCCGCGGCAACCTGGTGGGCGTGGTCACCAACGGCACCGCGGTGCTGGGCCTGGGCGACATCGGCCCGCTGGCCGGCAAGCCGGTGATGGAGGGCAAGGGCTGCCTGTTCAAAAAGTTCGCCGGCATCGATGTGTTCGACATCGAACTGGCCGAGCGCGACCCGGACAAACTGGTCGAGATCATCGCGGCGCTGGAGCCCACGCTGGGCGGCATCAACCTGGAAGACATCAAGGCGCCCGAATGCTTCTATATCGAGAAGAAGCTGCGCGAGCGCATGAAGATCCCGGTCTTCCACGACGACCAGCACGGCACGGCCATCATCTCCAGCGCGGCGCTGATCAACGGCCTGGAACTGGTGGGCAAGCAGATCGGGGAAGTCAAGATCGCGGTCAGCGGTGCGGGGGCAGCGGCCATCGCCTGCCTCGACCTGATGGTCAACCTGGGGGTGAAGATCGAGAACATCCTGGTCTGCGACTCCAAGGGCGTGATCCACACCGAGCGTGCGGACGCGCTGGCCGGCAAACTCGACGAATCCAAGCAGCGCTACTGCCGTGCCACGCCAGCGCGCAGCCTGGCCGATGCGCTCGACGGGGCCGATGTGTTCCTGGGCTGCTCGGCACCGGGCGTGGTCGATGCCGATATGGTCAAGCGCATGGCGCGCCAGCCGATCATCCTGGCGCTGGCCAACCCCGAGCCGGAGATCCGCCCCGAGGTGGCCAAGGCCGCGCGGCCTGACTGCATCATCGCCACCGGCCGTTCGGACTACCCGAACCAGGTCAACAACGTGCTGTGTTTCCCGTACATCTTCCGCGGCGCGCTCGACAGCGGCGCGACCAAGATCACGGAAGAGATGAAGATGGCCTGCGTGCGCGAGATCGCCGACATGGCCAAGACCGAGATCAGTGACGAAGTGGCTGCCGCCTACGCCGGCCAGGAGCTGAACTTCGGCCCCGACTACATCATCCCCAAGCCTTTTGACTCGCGCCTGATCCTCAAGATCGCGCCGGCCGTGGCGCGCGCGGCCGAAGCCTCGGGCGTGGCCACCCGTCCGATCACCGACATGGCCGCCTACAAGGAGTCGCTCTCGCGCTTCGTGACCCAGACCGGCATCCTGATGCGGCCCGTCTTCAACGCCGCCAAGGCCATTCCCGCCAGCCAGAAACGGGTGGCGTATGCCGATGGCGAGGACGAGCGCGCACTGCGAGCGGCGCAGATGGCGATCGACGAAGGCATCGCCACGCCGATCCTCATCGGGCGCCCGGCGGTGATCAATGCGCGCATTGCCAAGGCGGGCCTGCGCATGCGGCTGGGGGTGGATGTGGAGAACGTCAACCCCGAGGACGATCCGCGCTTTCGCCAGTACTGGGAGCACTACCACGGCCTGATGAAGCGCCATGGCGCCACCCCCGAGGTGGCCAAGGCAGCGGTGCGCCGCTCCAACACCATCATCGGTTCGCTGATGGTCTCGCTCGGCGACGCCGATGCGCTGATCTGCGGCCTGGTGGGTACCTACGCCACGCATCTGGAGCGCATCGACAGCATCCTGGGCAAGCAGGCGGGGGTGAGCAACTATGCGGCAGTGAATGCGCTGATGACCCATCAGGGCCCGCTGTTCATCGCCGATACCTATGTCAACGAAGACCCGAGCGCCGAACAGCTGGCCGAGATCGCCTGGATGGCGGCCCAGCAGGTGCAGCGCTTTGGCCTGCCGCCCAAGGTGGCGTTCCTCTCGCATTCCAGCTTTGGTTCGAGCAAGCGGGCATCGGCGAAAAAGATGCGCGCCGCACGCGACCTGTTCGTGGCCCAGCACCCGGAGATCGAGTGCGACGGCGAACTGCACGGCGACGCCGCGCTGCAGCCCGAGATCCGCAGCGCCTACCTGGGTGACTCCACCCTCAGCGGATCGGCGAACCTGCTGGTCTGCCCCAACGTGGACTCGGCCAACATCCTCTACAACGTGCTCAAGACCATCGCCAGCGGTGGTGTGACGGTGGGCCCGGTGCTGATGGGCGTCAAGGGCACGGCCTACATCCTCACCCCGGCGGCCACGGTGCGGCGCGTGCTCAACATGACGGCCCTGGCCGCCGCCAGCCGGCGCTGAGTCTCAACGCTCCAGCCCCCCGAGGGACGCCAGTGGCGTCCCTCTTTTTTTGTCGTGGCGGGGGCGGGTCAGGCGACCAACGGCCGCGCGCACGGCACGCGCGCGAGGGTTTTCCCGATGGGCTTGCCATACAACGGTGCACATAATTTGTATACAGTTTTGCATGCATTGCAGACTGTGCCCCGCCGCCATAGGAGCCGCGGCAGGCCCGATACACCGAACGAGGAGTCCTCCAGATGAGCCACACCGTCCACCCCGTGGATGAAGTCCTGCCCGCCGGCAAACTGACCGCGCTGGGCCTGCAACACGTGCTGGTGATGTACGCCGGCGCGGTGGCCGTGCCGCTGATCGTCGGCCGCGCCCTCAAGCTCAGCCCCGAGCAGATCGTCATGCTGATCCAGGCCGACCTGTTCTGCTGCGGTCTGGTCACGCTGATCCAGGCCTTCGGCGCCACGCGCTGGTTCGGCATCAAACTGCCGGTGATGATGGGTGTGACCTTCGCCGCCGTGGCACCCATGGTGGCCATGGCCAACGCCATGCCGGGGGTGGAGGGGGCGGGCCGCATCTTCGGCGCGATCATCGCGGCCGGGGTGATCTCCATCCTGATCGCGCCAGTGGTCAGCCGCATGCTGCGCTTCTTCCCGCCGGTGGTCACCGGCACCATCATCGCGGTCATCGGCATCAGCCTGATGCGCGTGGGCATCAACTGGATCTTTGGTGTGCCGGTGGGCCCCACCGCACCGGCCATCGTCGACCCGGCCCACGCCCAGTGGCTGGCCGACGTGAAGGCCCTGGCCGGCGCCGCGGGCAGCAGCATCCCGCCCATGCCCGAAAAGCTGGCGCTCGCCCCCTCGGTACCCAACCCCCTGTATGCGCAGCTGCCGCACATCGCCATTGCCGCGGTGTCGCTGGTCTCCATCCTGCTGATCGCCAAATACGCGCGCGGCTTCATCGCCAACATATCGGTGCTGCTGGGCATCGTGATCGCCGCCGTCATCGCCACCGCCATGGGGTTGATGACCTTCGAAAAAGTGGGCAAGGCCAAGTGGGTGGACTTCGTGCTGCCCTTCGAGATCGCCACCCCGATCTTCGACCCCATCCTGATCCTGACCATGACGCTGGTGATGATCGTGGTGATGATCGAATCGACCGGCATGTTCCTGGCCCTGTCGGACATCACCGGCAAGAAGATCGACCAGAAGCAGCTCTCGGCCGGTCTGCGGGTGGACGGCCTGGGCACGCTGATCGGCGGCCTCTTCAACACCTTCCCCTACACCAGCTTCTCGCAGAACGTGGGCCTGGTCGGCGTGACCGGCGTCAAGAGCCGCTATGTCTGCGTGGCTGCCGGTGGCATCCTGGTGCTGCTGGGCCTGCTGCCCAAGATGGCAGCGCTGGTGGAGTCGCTGCCCACCTTCGTGCTCGGCGGCGCCGGTCTGGTGATGTTTGGCATGGTCGCCGCCACCGGCATCCGCATCCTGGCCACGGTGGACTACAAGACCAACCGCAACAACCTGTTCATCGTCGCGGTGTCCATCGGCGTCGGCATGATCCCGCTGATTGCGCCGAAGTACCTGCAGTGGATGCCCCACGGTATCCACCCGCTGATCGAGTCGGGCATCCTGCTGGCCTCGATCAGTGCTGTCGCCCTGAACCTGTTCTTCAACGGCGGCAAGGGCGACGAAGCGGCTGCAGTGAACGCCGCCAAGCAGGCCGAAGCACACTGATCCGGGCCTGCGGCCGCCCCTGGACAAGAGCCCTGCGGGGCTCTTTTTTGCTCCCAGCCCCCGGGATGCCCCGGATTGGTGCCACACGCCGGTTTGTGCACCATGATGGACGCAAGAGAGATGCCCCGCAGCCCATGGCGTGACACCGGCACTGTATACACATCGTGTGTTCAGTTTTTCAGTGGGATCGCCGGGACACCGGCTCTGGCATCGATCTTGCTGTGCCAGGCAACACCCACTGGTGCATCGCCTGCCCTTCAACGCACGGAGCCTCCATGAACAAGCGCCTTTTCCTCCAGACCACCGCCGCCCTCGCCGCCACAGCCGCCCTGGGCACCGCTCACGCCCAGACCGCGCTCAAGTTCCAGCTCGACTGGCGCTTCGAAGGCCCCGCCGCGCTGTTCCTGCAGTCGGCCGCCAAGGGCTACTACAAGGCGGCCGGGCTGGACGTGACCATCGACGCCGGCAACGGCTCGGGCGGCACCGTCACCCGCGTGGCCTCGGGCACCTACGACATGGGCTTCGCCGACATGGCCGCGCTGATGGAGTTCCATGCCAACAACCCGGACGCACCGAACAAGCCGGTGGCGGTGATGATGGTCTACAACAACACCCCCGCGGCGGTGCTGGCGCTCAAGAAGAGCGGCATCACCAAGGTGAGCGACCTCAGCGGCAAGAAGCTCGGCGCGCCGGTGTTCGACGCCGGCCGCAAGGCCTTCCCCATCTTCCAGAAGGCCAATGGCGTGGGCAACGTGACCTGGACCTCAATGGACCCGCCGCTGCGCGAGACGATGCTGGTGCGCGGTGACATCGACGCCATCACCGGTTTTTCATTCACCTCGCTGCTCAACCTGGAAGCGCGCGGCGCCAAGCCAGCCGATGTGGTGGTCTTTCCGTATGCCGAACACGGCGTCAAGCTCTACGGCAACGCCATCATCGCCAGCCCCAGGCTGATCAAGGAGAACCCGGCCGCGGTCAAGGCCTTCCTGTCGGCCTTCGCCAAAGGCGCCAAGGAAGTGATGGCCAACCCGCCGGCCAGCATCGAGACGGTCAAGGCCCGCGACGGCATCATCAACGTGGCGCTGGAAACGCGCCGCCTGCAGATGGCGATCGACGCTGTGGTGGCCAGCCCCGATGCCCGCCGCGAAGGCTTTGGCCAGGCGGTGCCCGCACGCCTGGCGCTGATGGCCTCGCAAGTCTCCGACGCCTTTGGCACCAAGACCCGCATCGACCCCGGCGCGGTGTGGAACGGTTCGATGCTGCCACCCGCTGCGGAGCTCAACATCCTGCCGCCAGCCAGGAAGTGATCCGCCCTTCTTCATCGACCGGGCCAGCACGCGCACAGCCGGCTGGCCCTTTTTTCAGCAGCACCGCATGAGCGACGACCACACCCCCACCGACCCCGCCTTTGTCGACTTCGACGGCGTCTGGCTTGCCTACAACGACAACCTGCTGGCCCAGAACATCTTTGCCGTCGAGGACATCAACCTGAAGGTGCGCCGGGGCGAGTTCATCGCCATCGTCGGCCCCTCGGGCTGCGGCAAATCCACCTTCATGAAGCTCACCACCGGGCTGAAGATGCCCAGCATGGGCCGAATCACCATCGACGGCCAGCCGGTCACCGGCCCGCTGAAGATCTCGGGCATGGCCTTCCAGGCGCCCAGTCTGCTGCCCTGGCGCACCACGCTGGACAACGTGCTGCTGCCGCTGGAGATCGTCGAACCCTTTCGCAGCCAGTTCAAGGACCGGCGCAAGGAGTTCGAAGAACGTGCCAAAAAACTGCTGGCCAGCGTGGGCCTGGGCGGCATGGAAAACAAATTCCCCTGGGAACTCTCGGGCGGCATGCAGCAGCGCGCCAGCATCTGCCGCGCGTTGATCCACGAGCCCAAGATGCTGCTGCTCGACGAACCCTTCGGCGCGCTCGACGCCTTCACCCGCGAGGAGCTGTGGTGCACGCTGCGCGACCTGTGGGAAGCGCAGCGCTTCAACGTCATCCTGGTCACCCACGACCTGCGCGAGAGCGTTTTTCTGGCCGACACGGTGTACTGCATGAGCAAGAGCCCGGGCCGCTTCGTCGTGCGGCGCGAAATCCCGATCCCGCGCACCCGCGACCTGGAAGTGACCTACACGCCCGAGTTCACCGACATCGTGCACGAGCTGCGCGGCCACATCGGCGCACTCCGTTCTCCCCCCCGCGCCGGCCTGACGGCCGTCACCCCCCCAGGGGGGCAACACCAGCGGCCCGGCGAAGCCGGTTCTGTGGTGTTCCCGCAATAAGTCAGCGCAAGGAGTCCCCTGCCCATGAACAAGAAACAGGTTGAACGCTGGTCGCCGCTGCTGCTGCTGCTGGCCATCGTGGTCGTCTGGGAAGTGATCACCAGCGGCTTTGGCGTCTCCGAATTCATCTTCCCCAGTCCCTCCCGCATCTGGGAGCAGACGCTGGAGTTCAAGGAAGTGATCCTCGGCCACGCCTGGCGCACCTTCTGGGTGACCATGGTCGGCTTTGCGATTGCCATCGTGGTGGGCGTGCTGCTGGGCTTCCTGATCGGCTCCTCGCGCATCGCCTACGCGGCCATCTACCCGCTGATGACCGCCTTCAACGCCCTGCCCAAGGCGGCCTTCGTGCCCATCCTGGTGGTGTGGTTCGGCATCGGCGTCGGGCCGGCCATCCTGACGGCTTTCCTCATCAGCTTCTTCCCCATCATGGTCAACATCGCCACCGGCCTGGCCACGCTGGAGCCCGAGCTGGAAGACGTGCTGCGGGTGCTGGGCGCCAAGCGCTGGGACGTGCTGACCAAGGTCGGCCTGCCGCGCTCCATGCCCTACTTCTTCGGCTCGCTCAAGGTGGCCATCACGCTGGCGTTCGTCGGCACCACCGTCTCGGAAATGACCGCCGCCAACGAAGGCATCGGCTACCTGCTGATCTCGGCCGGCAGCTCCATGCAGATGGGCCTGGCCTTCAGCGGCCTGCTGGTGGTGGGCATCATGGCCATGGTGATGTACGAACTGTTCAGCTGGATCGAGAAGCACACCACGGGCTGGGCGCATAGAAGATGAGCCCCCCTGCGCGGCTGACGCCGCTTCCCCCCTGCTGCGCGGGGGGACGACACCTGCGGCCGGGCAGAGCCCGTTCCGCGGTGCCCCTGGCCTCAGACACTTCGCTCCGACCATTTCGCTGATCACATGACACCTGACCAGATCGCCCGTCACCTGCGCCGCACCAACGAGGTGGCCCTGCGGGCCATGCGCATGGGGCGTCACCCGTTTGGCGCGCTGCTGGTGGCGCCCGATGGCGAGACGGTGCTGGCCGAGCAGGGCAACATCGACACCGTGCACCATGCCGAGGCCACGCTGGCGCGCACAGCCTCGCTCAACTACCCGGCCGACGATCTGTGGGGCTGCACCCTGGTCACCACCTTTGAGCCCTGCGCCATGTGCACCGGCACCATCTACTGGGCGAACATCGGCCGCATCGTCTATGGTGTGAGCGAAGAAGCGCTGCTCGCGCTCACCGGCAACCATGCCGAGAACCCGACGCTCTCCCTGCCCTGCCGGGAGCTCATCGCGCGCGGGCAAAAAGCCATCGAGGTGATCGGCCCGGTGACCACACTCCAGGCCGAACTGCTGGCCCCGCACCGCGACTTCTGGTCGCATCGATGAGGCCGCGCCCTGCATGTCCTGGCACGCGCAGCTCGCACTGCACTACACCCGCCGCAGCGGTCACACCGTCCTGCAGCACACCCACAGCGGCCCGCTGCGCATCCTCAAGAGCCTGTACCCGGAGGGTGCAGGCATCTGCCACAACGTGATCGTTCACCCCCCGGGCGGACTGGTGGGTGGCGACCTGCTGGACATCCGGGTGCAGGTGGGCGAAGGCGCCCACGCCTTGCTCGGCACACCCGGTGCCACCCGCTTCTACGCCAGCGATGCCCTGCCCGCGACGCAGCGGGTGCGCCTGGCACTGGCGGCGGGCGCGCGCCTGGAATGGCTGCCGCTGGAGACCCTGGCCTACCCGGGCTGCGACGCGGTCAACGACTGGCAGGCCACACTCGCGCCCGGAGCCGAACTCCTGGCCTGGGACGTGACCGCCCTGGGCCTGCCGACGGCGGGCCAGCCCTTTGATCGTGGCCGGCTGCAACAGCGGCTGGCGCTGCCCGGCCTGTGGCTGGAGCAGGCCAGCATCGACGCGGCCGACACCCGGCTGCTGGCCTCACCCCTGGGCCTGGCGGGTCAGCGCTGCCTGGGCACGCTGCTGCTGGCCTGCGGCAGCCCCATGCCCCGTGACCGGCGCGACGCGCTGCTGGACGGGCTGCGCAGCGCCCTGCCCCCGGCGGCCGACGGCGTCCACCTCGCCGCCACCTGCCCGCACCCGCAGGTGCTGGTGCTGCGCGCCCTGGCCCCGCTGGTCGAGCCGCTGATGGCCCGCCTGCAACAGGCCTGGGCCGCCTTGCGTCCGCTGGCCTGGGGTCTGCCGGCGCCCCCACCCCGCATCTGGCGGGTGTGAACCGCGCGCGGCGGTCGTCGGCGCCGAAGAGCCCGGCCATGGCGCGCCGGGGCCAGCCCGCGAGCGGGGTCATCCCCGGCGAACAGGTGCGTTCGCCATCAGCCGCTCAGATCGCCACCCGCTGGCGGATGCCCTTGGCGGCCATTTCGCTGCCCGGGCCACTGGCGATGACCTCGCCACGCTCCATCACCGCATACCGGTCGGCCAGGGCCTCGGCGAAGTCGTAGTACTGCTCGACCAGCACGATGGCCATGTTGCCGCGGTCGGCCAGCATGCGGATCACCCTGCCAATGTCCTTGATGATGTTGGGCTGGATGCCCTCGGTCGGTTCGTCCAGCACCAGCAGCCTCGGGCCGGCAGCCAGCGCACGCGCAATCGCCAGTTGCTGCTGCTGCCCGCCCGAGAGGTCACCCCCTCTTCGGCCCAGCATCTGTTTCAACACCGGAAACAGCTCGAACAGTTCGGGCGGGATGGGCGTGCCCCTTGGCTTGTAAGCCAGGCCCATCTGCAGGTTCTCCTGCACGGTGAGACGGCCGAAGATTTCGCGGCCTTGCGGCACGAAGCCGATGCCGGCACGGGCGCGTTCGTACGGCGTGGCGGTGTGGATGGCCTTGCCGCCGAGGGTGATGCTGCCGCTCTTGATGGGCACCAGGCCCATGAGGGACTTGAGCAGCGTGGTCTTGCCCACTCCGTTGCGGCCGAGCACGACGGTGACTTGGCCGAGTTCGGCGCTGAGGTTGACGTTGCGCAGGATGTGGCTGCCGCCATAGTACTGGTTGACGTCTTTGACTTCGAGCAGGCTCATGTGCTGTTCCTTTGCTTCAACCGTGTGGGCATTCGTGGCGTGCCGGGTCGCGCCCCGGCGGGCGCCTTACTTCTCTTTGCTTCGCCAAAAGAAAGTAAGCAAAAGAAAGGCGAGCCGACGACCGGGGCCCTGCGGGCTGCCTTGCGCTGCTCGGTGCGCCCGGGGTGCGCGCAAACTCGCTTCGCTCAAACATGCGCGCCCCTTGTTCCGGGCGCCCCTGCGCTGCTCAGCCCGGTCGGACGGCACAAGCGGGAGCGGATGCGGACTGCCCTTCTCTTCACCATCGCAGCCCGAGGGGGAGTCCGTACCCGATTGCTGCCGTCATGCGCTGGCGAGTAGCGCAGGGCCGGGCGGATCAGGGCTGCGCATGTCCGAAGGCCGCGCAGCGGACAAGTTTGCGCAGACCCCGCCCGGACCGAGCAACGCAGCGTGCCCGCAGCGAAGCGGAGGGACAGCGCATCCGGCTCGCCTTTTCTTTGCTTACTTTCTTTTGGCGAAGCAAAAGAAAGTGAGTCGGCCGCCGGGCCGAGACCCGGCACGCCGCAACCGCCAACCAGATCCGAGGCAAAGAAATCAGCGACCAAGATAAACCTCAATCACCCGCTCATCCGCCTGCACCTCATCCAGCGTCCCCTCCGCCAGCACAGACCCGTCACACAACACCGTGACCTTCTCGGAGATCGCGCGGATGAAGCTCATGTCGTGCTCCACCACCATCAGCGAATGCTTGCCTTTCAAAGACAGGAACAGCTCGGCCGTGCGCGCGGTTTCCTCGTCCGTCATCCCCGCCACCGGCTCGTCCAGCAACAGCAGCTTGGGGTCCTGCATCAGCAGCATGCCGATCTCCAGCCACTGCTTCTGGCCGTGGCTGAGCAGGCCGGCCTGGCGACTGGCGCTGTCGGCCAGGTGGATCGTCGTCAGCACCTCGGCCAGCCGGTCCTTCTCTTCGCTGGCGAGCGCAAACACCATGCTGCGGCCCACGCGCTTGTCGGTGGCCAGCGCCAGTTCCAGGTTTTCGAACACGGAGAGTTGCTCGAACACCGTGGGCTTCTGGAACTTGCGGCCGATGCCCAGCGCCGCGATCTCGGGTTCGCGGTAGCGCAGCAGGTCGATGGTGCTGCCAAAGAACACTGTGCCGCTGTCGGGCCGGGTCTTGCCGGTGATGATGTCCATCAGGGTGGTCTTGCCGGCGCCGTTGGGGCCGATGATGCAGCGCAGTTCGCCGGGCGCAATGTCCAGGTTCAGGCCGTTGATGGCCTTGAAGCCGTCGAAGGAGACGTGCACGTCTTCCAGGTACAGGATGCGGCCGTGGGTGGTGTCCACCTCGCCGGCTTTCGCCACGCGGCCGTAACCGGCGCTGCGACCGCCCGATGCGGTCTGGCCTGTCAGAACAGCGGTCTGAAGTTTGTCAAAGCGCTGCGCGCCCGCTTCCATCAGGTCGGGGGTCATGCCTGACCTCCCTTCTTGAACTTCTTCACCAGCCCCATCACGCCCTGCGGCATCCACAGCGTCACGGCGATGAACAGCGCGCCCAGGAAGTAGAGCCAAAACTCGGGGAAGGCCACCGTCAGCCAGCTCTTGGCGCCGTTGACCAGAAAGGCGCCGACGATGGGGCCGATCAGGGTGGCGCGACCACCGACCGCCGCCCACACCGCGATCTCGATGCTCGCCGCCGTGCTCATCTCGCCCGGGTTGATGATGCCGACCTGCGGCACGTACAGCGCGCCGGCGATGCCGCACATCACGGCCGAGATCGTCCAGATGGTGAGTTTGTAGGGCAGCGGGTTGTAGCCGCAGAACATGACGCGGCTCTCCGCGTCGCGGATGGCCTGCAATACGCGGCCGAACTTGGCTGTCACCAGCCAGCGCGCGAAGAGGTAGAAACCCAGCAGCGTGAGGCCGGTGATGACGAACAGCGTCATGCGCATGCCGGGCGTCGCGATGGGCAGGTCCAGGATGCGCTTGAAGTCGGTGAAGCCGTTGTTGCCCCCCATGCCGGTTTCGTTGCGGAAGAACAGCAGCATGGCGGCAAAGGTCAGCGCCTGGGTGATGATGGAGAAGTACACACCCTTGATGCGCGAGCGGAAGGCGAAGTAGCCGAACACGAAGGCCACGATGCCCGGCACCAGCACGATCAGCAGCAGGGTGGCGATGAAGCTGTCGCTCAAGGCCCAATGCCAGGGCAGATCCTTCCAGTCCAGGAAGACCATGAAATCCGGCAAGTCGCTCTGGTAGTTGCCGTCGCGGCCGATCTGGCGCATGAGGTACATGCCCATGACATAACCGCCGAGCGCAAAGAACAGGCCGTGGCCCAGGCTCAGAATGCCGGTGTAGCCCCAGATCAGGTCCATTGCCAGCGCGCAGATGGCGTAGCACATGATCTTGCCCAGCAGGCCGACCATGTAGTCCGACAGGTGGAACACGCTGCCCTCGGGCACCAGCAGGTTCAGCACCGGCGCCACGGCGCAGACCACCAGCAGCGCGACCATGACACCGCTGAACGCGCCGCGCGTGAGCAGCGGGCCGGCTTGCGGCAAAGTGATGGAGGCCTTCACGCCCGTTCGCCCTGAGCCAGTCGAAGGGCTCGTCAGCACCTGGCCCAGGGCTTCGACAGGCTCAGCCCGAACGGTGTTGATCTGGGCGCTCATGTGGTCTCTCTTCCCTTGAATGCAAAGATGCCTTGCGGACGTTTCTGGATGAAAACGATGATGCATACAAGCACCGCGATCTTGGCCAGCACGGCGCCGGCCCAGCCTTCGAGGAACTTGTTGACCAGGCCCAGGCCCAGCGCCGCGTAGACCGTGCCGGCCAGCTGGCCCACACCGCCCAGCACCACCACCATGAAGCTGTCGACGATGTAGCTCTGGCCCAGGTCGGGGCCGACGTTGCCGATCTGGCTGAGCGCACAGCCGGCCAGCCCGGCAATGCCCGAACCCAGCGCGAAGGCATAGGTGTCGATGCGTGCGGTGTTCACCCCCATGCAGCTGGCAATCGGCCGGTTCTGCGTCACACCGCGCACGAACAGACCCAGGCGGGTCTTGGAGATCAGCAGCGTCACCCCGATCAGCACCGAGGCCGCGAAGGCGACGATGAGGATGCGGTTCCACGGCAGGGTGAGGCTGCCCATGAGGGTGACGCTGCCGCTCATCCAGCCGGGGTTTTCCACCCCCACGTTCTGCGCCCCGAACAGGCTGCGCACGCCCTGCATGAGCACCAGCGAAATGCCCCAGGTGGCCAGCAGCGTCTCCAGCGGCCGGCCATAGAGGAAGCGGATCACGCTGCGCTCCATGGCCGCACCCACCAGCGCCGAGGCGATGAAGGCCACCGGCAGGGCCGCCAGCAGATACCAGTCGTAAAAGTCGGGCAGCGTCTGCCTGAAGAACACCTGCACCAGCCAGGTGGCGTAAGCGCCGATCATGATCAGCTCGCCATGCGCCATGTTGATCACCCCCATCAGCCCGTAGGTGATGGCCAGGCCCAGCGCCGCCAGCAGCAGGATGCTGCCCAGGCTGATGCCGGTGAACGCCTGCGACAGGCCGCTGGCCACGGCCAGCTTGCGTTCGAGCGACGAGAGCGCGGCACCCAGCGCGGCCTTCACGTCGGCGCTGGACTCGGCCTCCAGCTGCGCGGCCAGCAGCGGCCGCAGCGCGGGGTCGCCCCGGCTGCCCAGCACCTGTGCAGCGGCCAGGCGCTGCGCCTCGTCCTCGCTGGCCAGTTGCATGGCGGCCTTGGCCAGCTCCAGCAGCGCACGGGCTTTCGGGTCCAGCTGGCCCGCCAGCGCCTGGTTCACCAGCGGCAGCTGACTGGCGTCGGGCTCGTCGAAGGCGGCCTTCTGCAGCAGGGTGGCGGCTGCGCGCTGTGCCGCGGGATCGCTGCCGAACAGATCGCGCGTGGCCAGCGCTGTCTCGATGGCGCTGCGCAGGCGGTTGTTGACCACGGCGTCCTCTGCGGTCTCGGACAAAGTGACCACCGCGCCGGTCACGGCGTCGGCGGCGCTGCCGTCATCGGCGACGACCAGCACCTGCTCGCCCTGCACCTTCACAGCGTCGTTGGACAGCGCCTGGATCAGTGCCAGACCCTTCTCGTCACCGACGGCCGCCAGCTGGTTGAGTGTCGCCATGCGCTCATCGCTGTCACCGGCGGCAAGGGCCAGGGCCTCGGCCGGCGTCAAGGCGTGGGCGGCACCCAGGCCCAGCGCCAGCGCGATCCCCAGGCACAGCCGAAGCCAAAGCAATTTCATAAACGTCCTCAGACAAAGGCCAACGCCAGGGCTTCCCAGGCCCCAGGACACCGAGGGTCCGGCTCCGCCGGCCCCAGGTGTCGCCCCCCTCCCGCCGCAGGCGAGAGAGGGGGGAGCCGCGCAGCGGCGCGGGGGGTGCTTACTTCTTCTCGGGCACGTTCTTCTTGCCCTTGTTCTCGGCGATGTAGTCGCTCCAGGGGTCGGCCACCACCGGGCCCTTGGTCTTCCACACCACGTTGAACTGGCCGTCCGCCTTGACTTCACCGATGAACACCGGCTTGTGCAGGTGGTGGTTTTCCTTGTCCATGGTGGCGGTGAAGCCGCTGGGCGCCTTGAAAGTCTGGCCGGCCATGGCGGCGATCACCTTGTCGGTGTCGGTGCTCCTGGCCTTCTCCACCGCCTGCTTCCACATGTGGATACCGATGTAGGTGGCCTCCATCGGGTCGTTGGTCAGCGGCTTGTCCTTGTGGCCGGCAATGTTCCTGGCCTTGGCGTAGTCGCTCCACTGCTTGATGAAGGCAGCGTTGGTCGGGTTCTTGATCGACATGAAATAGTTCCACGCCGCCAGGTGGCCCACCAGCGGCTTGGTGTCCACACCGCGCAGTTCTTCCTCACCCACCGAGAAGGCCACCACCGGCACGTCCTTGGCCTTCAGGCCCTGGTTGCCCAGTTCCTTGTAGAAAGGCACGTTGGAATCGCCGTTGATGGTGGAGATCACCGCCGTCTTCTTGCCTTCGGCGGCAAACTTCTTGATCTTGCCGATGATGGTCTGGTAGTCGCTGTGACCGAACGGCGTGTACTCCTCCATGATGTCGCTCTCAGGAATGCCCTTGGACTTCAGGAAAGCGCGCAGGATCTTGTTGGTGGTGCGCGGGTACACATAGTCGGTGCCCAGCAGCACGAAGCGCTTGGCGCTGCCGCCGTCCTTGCTCATCAGGTATTCCACCGCGGGGATGGCCTGCTGGTTGGGCGCAGCGCCGGTGTAGAACACATTCTTGGACAGCTCCTCGCCTTCGTACTGCACCGGGTAGAACAACAGCGCGTTCTTTTCTTCGAACACCGGCAGCACCGACTTGCGGCTGACCGAGGTCCAGCAACCGAACACCACGGCCACCTTGTCCTGATCGATCAGCTGCTTGGCCTTCTCGGCAAACAGCGGCCAGTTGGAAGCCGGGTCCACCACCACCGGTTCGAGCTTCTTGCCCATCACCCCGCCCTTGGCGTTGATCTCGTCGATGGCCATCAGGGCCACGTCCTTGAGCACCGTCTCGGAGATGGCCATCGTGCCCGACAGCGAATGCAGGATGCCGACCTTGATGGTGTCGGCGGCATGGGCCGTGAGGCCGAAGGCACCCAGCGCGGCGGCGGCCGACAGGGCTTTGAGGGTGAATCGACGTTGCATCATGGCGCTTCTCCAGGGTTCAGAAAACATCCGTTGGGGGGTTCGACTTTCGCCACCGGCCGCCGTTTGACGGGCGTTCGGTGGGGTCAGACGGATGCTAGGGAGAACCCTGAAAATCGTCTGTACGCCGGGTGGCGTATGCGGCGGCGCACAGCATCGCGCATACGCCACCCGGCGTACACCGCGAACGCTCAGCCGCCCCGCGGCTGCAGCAGCGGCACGCGGTTGATCGCCATCGCTGCGGCCGCAGTGCGCGTCTCCACCCCCAGCTTGGCGTGGATGCGTTCCAGGTGCTTTTTCACCGTGGCCGGGCTGGCGCCGAGGATGTCGCCGATGTCGCGGTTGATCTTGCCCTGGACCACCCAGTACAGCACCTCGGCCTCGCGGGCCGTCAGGCCGAAGGCCTGGGCCAGCGACTCCAGCACGGCCGCGTCAGAGGTCTCCTGCATCACGATCAGCCAGTCGCCGGGCTCGCCGTGGGCGTCTTCCTCGTCGCCCACGCGCTGGTGCAGGCGAAAGCTCAGCCGCCGCGGACCCTGGTCCAGCGTCAGGCGGGGCGGCTCGCGCACCGGCTGGCCCGGCGCTGGCGGGGCCGACAGCTCGGGCAGCAGCCGCTGCAGCCATTGCAGCATCACCGGCGGGGTGACCGGCGCCTCGGTGCCGCAATAGCGCAGCAGCAGCTCGCGCGCCAGCGGGGTCTGCCACATCAGGCGCCCGTCGCGGGCGCGCACGGTGATGGTCGCGTAGCCAAAGGCGTCCAGCGCGTTGCGCGCCTGGCTGCGCTCGCGGGCGCCCTGGCGCGCCCGGTGCGCGGTGCGCAGGTGCACCGCCATGCGGGCCATCACCTCGCGCGGCTTGACCGGCTTGGTCACGTAGTCGGCACCGCCGGCTTCCAGCGCCGCCACCAGGTGTTCGGTTTCGGTCAGGCCGGTCATGAAGATGATGGGAATGTCAGCGGTGGCCGGATCGGCCTTCAGGCGCCGCGCCACCTCGAAACCGTCGATGCCGGGCATGAGCGCATCGAGCAGGATCAGGTCGGGCTGCGCCTGCTGCGCCCGGCGCAGGGCGGATTCGCCGTCCAGCGCCACCAGCACGGTGTAGCCCGCTTCGTCAAGTGCATCGTGCAGTGGCGCCACGTTGTCGGGCACGTCGTCGACGATGAGGACCAGGCCGGCCCCTTCGGCCGGCAGGGCGAGCGGTGCCGGCTCGGCCGGCGGCAGCAAGCAGTTCATGTCGGGGTGGAAGGCGATTCGCACAACGGCAGCAGGCGCTGCTCGATGGCTTCGAAACGGAACTCGCGGGCCAGGGCGCGCAGCCCCTGGGCCCAGGCGGCCTGATCGGGTCGCTGGCGCACCCAGTCGTCCAGCCATTGAACGACGCCCTTGGCATAACCCAGTCGCACCAGTTCCAGCAGGGGGGCGAACTCATCGTGCGCCGCGGCCGGCATCGCCTGGGGCGCGGCCGCGCCCACCGACGCCGTGGCGGCCGCGCCCAGGGTCGGCAGGGCCACGGCGCTTTCGGCACGCACCCAGCGCAGACCGAGCTGCAGACCGAGCCAGGCGGTCAGGTCCTCGCGCCGCACGGGTTTGACGAAGAAGGCCTGCTCGCGCCAGGCGCTGTCGGCGGCGTCGGCCTGCAGGCCCTTGTCGAAGGCGTTGGCCGAGACGATGGCCATGGGCACAGCGGCCCAGCCGCTGGCGCGCAGGCGGCGCAGGGTCTCCCAGCCGTCGATGCCGGGCATGGCCAGGTCCATGAAGATGGCGTGCGGCGCGCGTTCGCTGTCGGGGTGCAGGCCATCGAGCAGGGCCAGCGCGTCGTGGCCGCTGGTGGCCAGCTGCACCTCAAAGCCCAGCGGCTGCAACCAGCGCGCCATCAGCTCGCGCTCGCTCTCCTCGTTGTCCACCACCAGCACCCGGCGGCGCGGCCCTTCGTAGCCGGCCATGGCGGGGGCAGGCAGCACCCGAGCCGCTGCCTCGCCCTGCAGGGCGGGCAGAAACAGCCGCACCGCGAACACCGTGCCCTGCCCAGGCGTGCTGCGCACGGTCATCTCGCCGCCCATCAGGTCGGTGAGCATCTTGGCGATGGTCAGGCCCAGGCCGGTGCCAGCGCTGCCCGTCTCGCCCGCTGCGCCCAGCCCGCGGGCGAAGGGCTCGAACACCCGCTCCAGCTCGGCGGGCGTCATGCCCGGCCCGGTGTCGTGCACTTCGACGTGCGCCATCTGCCGCGCATGCCGCACCAGCAGCCGCACCTGGCCCTGGCAGGTGAACTTGACGGCGTTGCCCAGCAGGTTGATGAGGATCTGCCGCAGGCGCTTTTCGTCGGCGCGCACCACAGCCGGCAAGCTGCCCTGCGGCTGGTAGACGAAGTGCAGGCCCTTGGCCGCCGCCTGCAGCTCGAACAGGCCGGCCACCTCGGCCAGGGTGTCGGCAAAGGCCATGGGCCTGACGTCCAGCGCCAGCTTGCCCGACTCGATGCGCGCAATGTCCAGCGTACCCTCGATGAGCGAGAGCAGGTGCTCGCCACCGCGGTGGATGACGCGGATGGCCTGCGCCCGCTGCGGTGGCAGGTCGGGGTCTTCCTGCAGCAGCTGCGCATAGCCCAGGATGCTGTTGAGCGGTGTGCGCAGCTCGTGGCTGATGGTGCTGATGTAGCGGCTCTTGGCCTGGTTGGCCTGCTCGGCCACCCGGCGCGCCTGCTGCAGGGCTTCGTCGGTGCGGCGGTGGCTGTCGATCTCCTGCATCAGCAGGTGCGTCTGGCGCCGGCTTTCCTCCTGCGCCACTTCACGGCTGCGGTGGGCCAGCACCAGCCACCAGGCCACGGTGCCGGCGATCAGCAGCAGCACGGCATAGACCTGCAGGAAGCCGGCGCGCAGCGCCGCATCGAGCAGGGACACATCGGCCTGCGCCGCGCGTTGCGCCAGGCCCTGCGCCTGCTGCCGGTACAGCAGGGCGAGCACGGCGGCCAGCACCGGCGCCGTCATGCCCATGATGAGCAGGTAGTGGGCCAGCCCCGCTTCCAGATAAGGCCACATGCGCCGCGGCAGCAGCGCCCGCAATGCCGACTGCCACTGCACCTGCAGGCGCGCGTGGGGCTTGCACAGGTCGCCGCAGCGCGCGTCGAGCGAGCAACACAGGGAACAGATGGCGCCCTGGTAGGCCGGGCAGTGGGCCATGTCGGGGCCTTCGTATTCGCGTTCGCAAATGACGCATTTCAGGACGCTCAAGCGCTGGTAGCCGCCCTCTTCAGCGCGATTCGCCGCCGGGCCGCCCCAAGGCGAATCAGCCCCCTGGGGGGGCAGCGACCCGCGCAGCGGCGGAGGGTGGGGGTCAGCTTCTCTGGCGATGTAGTAGCGGCCCTTCGTTCCCCACGCGATCAGCGGCGACGTGATCAGCGCCGTCGCCATCGCGATCACCGCCGAAAAGGCCTGCGCGCCCTCGCCCATCAGCCCCAGGTAGGCCGTGATGGACAGCACCGACGCCAGGCCCATGGCGCCCACGCCCACCGGGTTGATGTCGTAGAGGTGGGCGCGCTTGAACTCGATGCCTTTGGGGCTCCAGCCCAGCGGCTTGTTGATCACCAGGTCGGCCACCACCGCCATGATCCAGGCGATGGCGATGTTGCTGTAGAGCCCCAGCACTTCGCCGAGCGCATGGAACACGTTCATCTCCATCAGCATGAAGGCGATCAGCGTGTTGAACACCACCCAGACCACCCGGCCCGGGTGGCTGTGCGTCAGGCGCGAGAAGAAGTTGCTCCACGCCAGCGAGCCGGCGTAGGCGTTGGTGACGTTGATCTTGAGCTGCGAGACCACCACGAACAGCGCCGTGGCCGCCACCGCCCACCCGTAAGGCAGGATGTATTCGTAGGCGGCCAGGTACATCTGGTTCGGGTCCACCGCGCGCTCGGGCGGTACGCTGTGCGACAGCGCCAGCCAGGCCAGCAGGGCACCGCCCAGCATCTTGAGCACCCCCAGCAGCACCCAGCCCGGCCCGCCGGCCAGCACCCCGGCCCACCAGCGCGCGCTGCGCCCCGGCTGCGGCGCGGGCATGAAGCGCAGGTAGTCGGCCTGCTCGCCCATCTGGGTGATCAGGGCAATGCCCACCGTCAACGCCGCACCAAACAGGTGCCAGTCAAACAGGCGACCGGCACCCGACTCACCACCGTAGTGCACGATGCCGGCAAACGCACCGGGATCGAGCACCCACACCGCCGCAAAGGGCACCAGCATCATCACCAGCCACAGCGGCTGGGTCCAGACCTGGAAGCGGCTGATGGCCGACACCCCGTGCGTGACCAGCGGGATGACCACCACCGCACAGATGAGGTAGCCCCAGGCGGGCGGTATGTCCAGCGCCAGTTCGAGCGCATAGGCCATCACCGCCGCTTCGAGAGCGAAGAAGATGAAGGTGAAGCTGGCGTAGATGAGCGAGGTGATGGTCGAGCCGATGTAGCCAAAGCCCGCGCCGCGGGTGAGCAGGTCCATGTCCACGCCGTGGCGCGCGGCATAGACGCTGATGGGCAGCCCGGCCAGGAAGATGATCAGCCCGGTGGCCAGGATGGCCCAGACAGCATTGACCCAGCCGTATTGCACCAGCAGGGTGGCACCCAGAGCTTCCAGAATGAGGAAGGACGCCACGCCGAACGCGGTGTTGGCCACCCGCCATTCGCTCCACTGCCGAAAGCGCTGCGGTGTGTAACGCAGCGCATAGTCCTCCAGCGTCTCGCTGGCCACCCAGCTGTTGTAGTCGCGGCGCACTTTGATGATGCGCTGGGGAGCATCGCCCCCACGATCCGCCGCTGCGCGGGTCGCTGCCCCAAGACCGGGAGGGGTACCGGTCGTTGCCAGGCCCTGGGGCTGATCCGCCTTGGGGCGGCCCGGCGGCGAGACAGAATCCCCCCCACGCTCCGCCGCTGCGCGGGTCGCTGCCCCAAGACCGGGAGGGGTCCCGGTCGCTGCCGGGCCCTGGGGCTGATCCGCCTTGGGGCGGCCCGGCGGCGGATCGGTCGCGTTGTCGGAGGCGGTTTGCACGTTCACATTGGTGCAGTTTTCGTGCCGGCCCTGGCAGGGCACGGGAATTGCTCACCGCGTTCCCCATACAGCCGAGCTCCGCCATGGACCTGACCCCGAGAGCTCGGCCCACACTTGTGGCCGTACGCGCCCATTGAGCGAAGCGAAAAATGGAACTGACTCCGCGTGAAAAAGACAAGCTGCTGATCTTCACCGCCGCCCTGCTGGCCGAACGGCGCCGGGCGCGCGGACTCAAGCTCAACCACCCCGAAGCCGTCGCCCTGATCAGCGCCGCCGTGATGGAAGGCGCCCGCGATGGCAAGACCGTGGCCCAGCTGATGAGCGAGGGCCGCAGCGTGCTCACGCGCGACGATGTGATGGAGGGTGTGCCCGAGATGATTCCCGACATCCAGGTCGAGGCCACCTTCCCGGACGGCACCAAGCTTGTGACCGTCCATCAACCGATTGCCTGAATCCCCGGAGAGCTGCATGAAAAACACCCTGACCCTGACCACCGCCCTTGTCACCCTGCCCGCCCTGGCCCACGAAGGCCACGGCCTGTTCGGCAGCCACTGGCATGCCAGCGACACGCTGGGCTTTGTGGCCGTGGCCGCCCTGGCGGGGCTGGTCATCTGGTTCGGTCGCAAGTGAGGTACCGGTCATGATTCCCGGCGAACTGCTGATCGACGAGGGTGAGCACACCCTCAACCCCGGCCGCACACCGCTCGCGCTGGTGGTGCGCAACACCGCCAGCCGCCCGGTGCAGGTGGGCTCGCACTACCACTTTGCCGAGACCAACGCCGCGCTGGACTTTGACCGCGCCGCCGCGCAGGGCAAACGGCTGAACATCGCCAGCGGCACTGCGGTGCGCTTCGAACCCGGCCAGCAACGCACCGTGGAGCTGGTGGACTTTGCGGGCGACCGCGTCGTTTTCGGTTTCCGCGGCCTGACGCAAGGCCAGCTCTGATCTCCCAGGAAAGCCCGACCACATGGCCACCATTCCCAAACGCGCCTATGCCGACATGTTCGGCCCCACCGTGGGCGACCGCGTGCGCCTGGCCGACACCGGCCTGCTGATCGAGGTGGAAAAGGACTTCACCCTGGCTGCGGGCGGCTATGGCGAAGAAGTCAAGTTCGGTGGCGGCAAGACCATCCGCGACGGCATGGCGCAAAGCCAGCGCACCCGCGCCGAGGGTGCGGTGGACACCGTGCTGACCAACGCGCTCATCATCGACCACTGGGGCATCGTCAAGGCCGACATCGGTTTGAAGGACGGCCGCATCGCCGCCATCGGCAAGGCCGGCAACCCGGACACGCAACCGGGCGTGGACATCGTCATCGGCGCCGGCACCGAGGTCATCAGCTGCGAGGGCCACATCGTCACCGCTGGCGGCATCGACAGCCACATCCACTTCATCTGCCCGCAGCAGGTGGACGAGGCCCTGGCGTCGGGCGTGACCACCATGCTCGGCGGTGGCACCGGGCCGGCCACCGGCACCTTTGCCACCACCTGCACCCCCGGCCCCTGGCACATCGAACGCATGCTGCAAGCCGCCGACGGTCTGCCGATGAACATAGGCTTCCTGGGCAAGGGGAATGCCAGCCAGCCCGCACCGCTGCGCGAGCAGATCGAAGCCGGCGTGATCGGCCTGAAGCTGCACGAAGACTGGGGTACCACGCCGAGTGCCATCAGCAACTGCCTGGACGTGGCCGAGGAGACCGACACCCAGGTGGCCATCCACTCCGACACCCTCAACGAGTCGGGCTTTGTCGAAGACACGATTGCCGCGACCAAGGGCCGCACGCTGTGCGCCTTCCATACCGAAGGCGCTGGCGGCGGCCACGCGCCCGACATCATCCGCGTGGTCGGCGAGGCCAACTTCCTGCCTTCGTCCACCAACCCGACCATGCCCTACACCGTCAACACGCTCGACGAACACGTCGACATGCTGATGGTCTGCCACCACCTGGACGCAGCGATCCCGGAGGATCTGGCCTTCGCCGAGAGCCGCATCCGCCGCGAGACGATTGCCGCCGAGGACATCCTGCACGACCTGGGCGCCATCAGCATCATGAGCAGCGACAGCCAGGCCATGGGTCGGGTGGGCGAGGTGATCATCCGCACCTGGCAGACGGCGGACAAGATGAAGGGCCAGCGGGGGTGGCTCGCCAACCCTTCCGTTCGGGCTGAGCCTGTCGAAGCCTTGCAGCGCAACGACAACTTCCGTGTCAAACGCTACATCGCCAAGTACACGATCAACCCGGCCATCGCGCACGGCATTTCACACATCGTCGGCTCGCTGGAAGTGGGCAAGTGGGCAGACCTGGTGATCTGGAAGCCCGCCTTCTTCGGCGTCAAGCCGGCGCTGGTGCTCAAGGGCGGCAGCATCGCGCTGGCCGCCATGGGCGACCCGAACGCCTCCATCCCCACGCCGCAACCGGTGCACTACCGGCCGCAGTTCGGCGCCTTGGGCAGCGCGCTGGCCCGAGGCAGCCTCACCTTCGTCTCGCAGGCCGCGCAGGCGGCCGGTGTGGCGCAGCGCTACGGTCTGGCCAAGACCACCGTCGCCGCACAGAACTGCCGTGGCGTCACCAAGGCCCACATGGTGCACAACAGCTACCTGCCGAAGATGGAGATCGACCCGCAGCGCTACACGGTGCGGGCCGACGGCGTGCTGCTGACCTGCGAGCCCGCCCGCCAACTGCCCATGGCGCAGCGGTACTTCCTCTTTTGATCAGGCAAGACCCCATGCTGCAAGCCTCCAAACGCGTCCCGCAGGGTCAGGGTCTGGCGCCGGTGCTGGTGCGCCGGGCCGCCACCGTCACCCTGGACTGGGACGTGCGCCAGAGGAGCCGGTTCGATGCCGAAACATCGGACGGGCGCCGGGTTGGCGTGTTCTTGCCCCGCGGCACCGTGGTGCGCGGGGGCGATGTGCTGGTCACGCAAGACGGCTCGCTGCTGCGCGTGGTGGCCGCACCGCAGCCGGTGCTGCGCATCACCGCCTGCACCGACCACCACCACGGCCATGCCCACGACCCGGCCTTCGACCTGATGCGCGCGGCCTACCACCTGGGCAACCGCCATGTGCCCATCGAGCTGCGGCCCGACCACCTCAAGATCGAGCCCGACCATGTGCTGGCCGAGCTGCTGCGCGCCATGCACCTGAACGTGGCCGAGGAGCGCGAGCCCTTTGAGCCCGAAGGCGGCGCCTATGCGGCCGGTCACGGCGGACACGGTCATGCCCATCCCCCGGCGCATGGCCACGGCGACCATGGGCACGACCATCCACACACCCATGCCTGAGGCGCCGCGCGCCCCCGCCGCCGGCCTGCTGCACACGCTGTGGCTGGCCTCCCCCGCGTTGCCGGTGGGCGGCTTCTCGTATTCCGAAGGGCTTGAAGCCGCGGTCGATGCCGGCCTGGTCACCGACGAAGCCAGCGCCGCGGCCTGGCTGATCGAGCAGCTGCACCTCTCGCTCGCTCGCAGCGACCTGGCGGTGGTGGCACAGGCCATACCGGCCTGGCGCACGGGCGACCTGCCGCGCATCCGTGCACTCAATGAATGGGTGCTGGCCACCCGCGAAACACAGGAGCTGCGCCTGCAGACCGAACAGATGGGTCGATCGCTGCTGGCCTGGGCGCAGTCGCTGGGCGCACTTGGTGACGAGGTGGCGCAGCCCCTGCAGGCGGCCGATCTGCAGCCCCCCAGCTACCCGGTGGCCATGGCCTGCGCGGCGGCCGCGTCGGGCGCGCCATTGCCCGACAGCCTGGCCGGCTACGCCTTCGGCTGGGCCGAGAACATGGTGCAGGCGGCCATCAAGTCCATCCCGCTCGGCCAGAGCGCCGGCCAGCGCATGCTGGCGCAGCTGGTGCGCGACATCCCCGCGGCCATCGACCATGCACTGTCGCTGCGCGACGAACAGCGCCAGGCCTTCACCCCCAGACTCGCCATCCTGAGCGCCCGCCACGAAACCCAGTATTCCCGCCTCTTCCGATCATGAGCACCCTGCACCACATCCCCCAACGCACCAAACCCCTGCCCCCGCTGCGCGTGGGCATTGGCGGCCCGGTCGGCTCCGGCAAGACCACCCTGCTCGAAATGCTCTGCAAGGCCATGCGCGACCAGTACGACCTGGTGGCCATCACCAACGACATCTACACCAAGGAAGACCAGCGCCTGCTGACCGTCAGCGGCGCGCTGCCGCCCGAACGCATCATGGGCGTGGAAACCGGCGGCTGCCCGCACACCGCCATCCGCGAGGACTGCTCGATCAACCTCGAAGCCATCGACCGCATGCTGGTCGAGTTCCCCGACGCCGACATCGTGTTCGTCGAATCCGGCGGCGACAACCTGGCCGCCACCTTCAGCCCCGAACTGAGCGACCTGACGATCTACGTGATCGACGTGGCCGCGGGCGAGAAGATCCCCCGCAAGGGCGGCCCCGGCATCACCAAAAGCGACCTGTTCGTCATCAACAAAACCGACCTCGCCCCCCATGTGGGCGCCGACCTGGAAGTGATGCAACGCGACACCGCCCGCATGCGCCCGGACACCGCCCGCAAGCCCTGGGTGATGACCAACCTCAAGACCCTCGACGGTCTGCAGGAGGTGGTGCGCTTCATCGAGCAGCGCGGCCTGCTCAGGCCCGCCACCCAGGCTGGCACCACCTGACGCCAATGCCTGACGCCGTGGGCCTGCGGCTACAATGCCGCCCAGCCCGGAGATGTGGGAGAGTGGTTTAATCCAGCGGTCTTGAAAACCGCCGAAGGGCAACCTTCCGTGAGTTCGAATCTCACCGTCTCCGCCAGTTTGGCCCGCGTATTCGCCAGGATTCGCGGGCTTTTTGTTGCCCTTGCCTCTGCGTTCGACCTCTTCTTTGGCGGCCATTGCGTTGCGCTGGCAAGGCTTCGCAAAGGTTCACCAGCGGCACCGCATGGGCATTGCTGCAAGCATTGCTGCAGGCACGCAAAAGAGGGGGTAGGCATCGTGGCGGCGCGACCACGCTGACGGATGCGAGGTGCAAGCGCTCGCCGGCTGTGGTGCGCCGGCTGTACACGGCGTCTGCCAGGTGCATGTGACCCGACAAGCCTCCAGCTCTTGCACCTCCCAGGGTTGAGCTGACGGGCAGTGAGCCGGGATTTTTTCGACCCAGGCGCAGCGCCCACAAGCCCCAGAAAGCAAAAAACCGTTGACGAGTCAACGGTTTATGCATGTTTGGCGCGGCTGGCAGGAATCGAACCCACGACCCCTTGGTTCGTAGCCAAGTACTCTATCCAGCTGAGCTACAGCCGCCCAAGACCTCTACTATAACACGCTTTTCGATCAGTGATGCCAGGCTCGAACCAACAAAGAAAGAAACCGGGGCTCCTTCGGCTGCAATCGCAGCCCGGCTTGTGACGGTGGGGTGCGCGAAGCTGCCGGCGGTCAGCGCACCACCGGGCATGGGAGCGGGCGAGGCGGCTTTCCAGCCCTTGCCGATGCGCTTCTGCCGCGCAGATTCCTAGCCACGCACTTGCAACCACCCATCTGCACCGCCCTCGGCGGACATGTATCCGGTGCCGGCACGTCCGGGTCTGTGTGGGTGCCCGCCACCCGACAGCCCCGTACACCAGGGCTGCTCGCACGACATACCGTCTCTGCCTGCGTCATTTCCGTACCGGGGCAGTTCTCCAGGACGCGCGAGGCCCCGCTGCACGAGGTCGTTTTGCAAAAAGTCATGGGAGCAGTGCCTGCGCCCGTCACAGGGGAGCACCGGTCGTGCGCGCGCAGACGGCCGTGAGCGTCCCGGTCCATCTCCACGATGAGCTGGCCGTTGAAGCCGGGCTGATGGGGGTGCCTGTCACCGAGCCAGATGGTGGCTGGTGTTGGGCGACTGATCGGGCACCGAGCCGCCTGGGCTTGCGCGCCAAGCAACAGGACGGCCCATGGCGAGCCTCTGTGAGTGCGACGAAGGTCTGCTGATTTTTTCGCGACCGACACCACCGTCCGTCTGCCTGGGAGCAGGCCGTGATCGCCGCAGAGGTGTTCAGCCGGGCCAGGCTGCCAACCGCTGTATGCCCTGGCCGCTGACTGCCTGCAGGGCCTGTGCCCCCACAAGGGCAGGGGCGATTTCACTCAGCGGTACCAGCACAAACGCGCGCTCGGCCATGCGGGGATGCGGCACGGTCAGGTGGGGCGACTGGATGCTGGCGCTGCCGTAGAGGAGCAGGTCGAGGTCGAGCGTGCGCGGGGCGTTGCGGTAGGGCCGCTCGCGGCCGTGGGCGTTTTCGATGCCTTGCAGGGCGGCCAGCAGAGCCGGGGCAGTGAGGGTGGTGCCGAGTTCGGCCACCGCGTTGAGGTAGTCGGGGCCGCTGGCCCCCACAGGTGCGGTGCGGTAGACGCTGGAGGCTCGCAGCAGCCGAATGCCGGGCGAGTGCCCCAGCTGCTGCAGCGCAGCGCGCAGGGTGTGGGCGGCATCGCCCAGGTTGGCGCCCAGCGCCACAAAGGCGGTGACGGCCGGGCGCGGGGGCATGTCAGTTGCCGCTGGCGGGCGACAAGGTGTCGCCACCGCCGCCGCTCCCATCATCACCAACGCCTTCGGCAGGCTTGCGGCGGCGTCGGCGGCGCTTCTTGGCGGGAGTGGCGGTGCCTTCGCCATGGGGGTCATCTCCAGGTGGCTGGTCACTGCCGTTGTGGACGCCCAAGGGGGCCGCCGGCTCTGGCTCGCTGTCCGGTGCAAAGGCACTGCCGTAGGAGACGCGAGCGGATGCCGGAGCCGGCTGCACAGGAGCAGCCGCGCCAACACCGGTGCCAGAGGGCTGCGGGGGAGCCACTGCCGGTGCGCCCTCGCCGCGCCGCGCACGGCGGGCTTTGCCGCTACCGCCCGCGCCGCTGCTTTTGGTCTGGTGGGCCTTGCGCTGGGCGTCCACCATGTCCTGGCGGTGGTCGTCGTCGGCGGTGCTGAAGGTTTCCCACCAGTGAGCGAGTTCTTCGTCCACCTCGCCCGCCTGCGCGCGCAGGCGCAAAAAGTCGAACCCGGCACGAAAACGCGGTTGCTCGACCAGGCTGAAGGGACCCGTGCCCACCCGCTTGTCAAAGCGCGGCTGCATGGTCCAGATCTCGCGCATGTCGGTGCCCAGCTTGCCGCGCCCGGAGACGTCACCGATGCGGGCGTCGAAGGCTTCGTCCACCGCCTCCTGCAGGGCGGCAAACGGGGTGGGTGGGCGCTGCTGGCCGCGCGGCTGCAGGCGGCGCTCCCAGCCGGTTCGCACATCGGCCCACAGCACGCAGGCGAGCAGAAAGCTGGGGGCCACCGGCTTGCCCTCGGTCACGCGGCGGTCGGTGTCTTGCAGGGCGAGTTGCACAAAGGGGTCCTGGCCGCGTTCGACCACCAGATCGAGCAGCGGGTAGATGCCCTGGGCCAGCCCGTAGGTCTTGAGCGCCTCGATGCTGGCCAGGGCATGCCCGGTTTGCAGCAGCTTGAGCATTTCGTCAAACAGGCGGCTTTGCGGCACGTCGCGCAGCAGGTCGCGCAAGGCCACCAGCGGTTCGCGGGTTTTGGCGTCGAGTTTGAAGCCCAGGGCGGCCAGCTTGGCGGCAAAGCGCACGGCGCGGATGATGCGCACCGGGTCTTCGCGGTAGCGGGTGGGGGCGTCGCCGATCATGCGCAGGGTCTTTTTCTGCGCGTCGCGGATACCGTGGTGGAAGTCGACCACCACCTGCGTCTCGGGGTCGTAGTACATGGCGTTGACGCTGAAGTCGCGCCGGGCCGCGTCTTGCTCGATGGGGCCCCAGACGTTGTCGCGCAGCACACGGCCGCTGGCGTCCACCGCGTGTTTCATGCCGGCCAGCTCGCCTTTGCTGGTGCGTTCGTTGCCGGTCACCTGTTCGGCGTCGGCGCTGTCGAGATAGGCGCGGAAGGTGGAGACTTCGATCACCTCGTGCTCGCGCCCGCGGCCGTGCACCACGTGCACGATGCGAAAGCGCCGACCAATGATGAACGCGCGGCGGAACAGGTTTTTCACCTGCTCGGGCGTGGCGTTGGTGGCCACGTCAAAGTCTTTGGGGCGCAGGCCCAGCAGCAGGTCGCGCACGGCGCCGCCGACGATGTAGGCCTCGAAACCGGCGCGCTTGAGGGTGCGCACCACGTCGATGGCGCGCGCGTCCACCCGTTGCGGGTCGATGCCGTGCACGCTGGCGGGCACGTCTTCGCGCTGGCCGAATTTGGCGTTGGCTTTGCGGCTGGTTTTGCCCAGCAGCTTGTCGATGAATTTTTTGATCATTCGAAAAGGTTCAGGATGCGCCAGCCACGGTCGGCGGCGATGGCGGACAGCCGGGCGTCGGGGTTGGTCGCCACCGGCTCGTGCACCTTTTCGAGCAGCGGCAGGTCGTTGACCGAGTCGCTGTAGAAGGTGCTGTGTGCCACACGCGACCAGTCCAGGCCACGCTCGGCCAGCCATTGTTCCACACGCGCGACCTTGCCCTCGCGAAACGACGGCGTGCCGCGGATGGCCCCGGTGGGGTTGCCCTGCGGGTCGCGCTCGAGGTCGATGGCGATCAGCTCGGACACGCCAAACGCGGTGGCGATGGGGCGGGTGATGAACTCGTTGGTGGCGGTGACGATGAGCACCTGATGACCGGCGGCCTGGTGGCGGCGCACGAGTTCGATGGCCGGGGTCTGCAGCGCTGGGCGGATGACCTCGTCCATGAAGCGGCGGTGCGCAGCGGCGGCCCGTTCAGGGCCGTGTTCGGCCAACGGCGCCACCGAGAAGCGAATGTATTCGTGGATGTCGAGCGTGCCCGCCTGGTACTGAGCGTAGAAAGCATCGTTGGCACGGGCGTGGGTTTCGGCGTCGCGCCAGCCCAGTTGTATGGTGAACTGGCCCCAGGCGTGGTCGGAGTCCAGGGGAAGGAGGGTGTGGTCGAGGTCGAACAGGGCCAGGTGCATGCCATCCGCAGGGGCACTGACGGCGGGGGATGGCTGGGTGTAGGGGGTGTGACGGGTGTCGGCTGTGGGCATGTCTGGGGGCGTTCTGTTCGGCGGCGGTCGGGGGGGCGTTGGGGGGCACCCTTCCATCCACGGCTATTCGTTTTCCAGCATCGACCGGATCAACGGGATGGTGATGGCCCGCTGGGTGCGCAGGGCGTAGGCGTCCAGCTGGTCCAGCAGCATCATGAGGCTGGCCAGGTCGCGCGAAAAGCGGCCTTGTATGAAGTCCATCACCTCGTCACTGAGGAACACGCCGCGTTCGTCGGCGGCGCGGCGCAGCACCGCGCGGCGCTCGGCCTCGCCCAGGGCCTTGAGCTGGAACACATGGCCCCAGGCCAGGCGGGTGCGCAGGTCATCGCGCAGCCGCAGGTCGGCCGGCGGGCGGTCGGCAGCAGCCAATACCCAGCGGGCCGGCCCATGGGCGGGTGCCTGCGCGTTGACAAACCAGTTGAAAGCCACCGCCTGCTGCTCGGCGGTGTAGAGCTGCACGTCGTCGAGCAGCACGGCTTCCCAGCGCGCGTCATAGTCGTCAGGATGCAGGTTGTGGGCGTGCAGCCAGCCCACGCGGGCACCATGGGCTTGCAGGGCTTCGCGCACCGCGCCCAGCAGGTGGGTTTTGCCACTGCCGCTCTCGCCCCACAGCAGCGTGGGCACCGGCGAGCGCAGGGGGTTGTCCACCCACAGGCGCAGGTGTTCGATCACCGCTTCGTTGCCCACGGGCACAAAGTTGTCCAGCGTGGGCAGGGGAGCCAGGCCAATGTCCAGCGCCAGTTGCTTCATGTCAGGTGGGTGGGCGGCCGCCAGCAGGCCCGGGGCAACAGGTGGTGGGCGTTCACGTTTCGTCTTTCGGCAGGGCGGGGGCGGGCGGCGCGCCGTGCAGGTACATGTCGCTGGCCAGGTACTGCGCCTTGGCGCGGCGAATGGCCACCAGCAGCACCGCGCTGGCCGGCAGCGCGATGAGCACGCCCACGAAACCGAACAGGTGGCCAAAGGCCATGAGGGCAAAAATGACCGCAATCGGGTGCAGGCCGATGCGCTCGCCCAGCAGGCGCGGCGTGACGTACAGACTCTCCAGCACTTGCCCCACCGCATAGACAATGCCCACCAGCGCCACGCCGGGCACCGCCTGGAACTGCAGCACGGCCGCCAGCAACGCCAGCACCAGCCCCAGGCCAAAACCCAGGTAAGGAATGAACACGGCCAAGCCGGTGAACACACCAATCGGCAACGCCAGCTTGAGGCCCACCAGCACCAGCGCCACGGTGTAGAACACCGCCAGCACCAGCATCACCACCAGTTGGCCGCGCAGGTACTGGCCGAGCACTTCGTCGGTTTCGTCAAGGAAGCTTTGCACGCTGGGGCGCCAGCGGGGCGGGATCAGGCCCTTGCTGCGCTCGACGAGGCGGGCCCAGTCGAGCAGCAGGTAGTAGGCCACGATGGGCGCCAGCACCAGGTTGCCCAGCACGGCCATGAGGGCGCTGCCGCCGATGCGCAGGGACGAGAGCAGGCCGCCGATGAGCTGCTCCTCATGGCCAGAGACCAGTTGCTGCAGCCAGCGACGCACCTGGGCCACGTCGATCTGCAGTTCCACCCCCAAACGGCCCAACAGCGGCACCAGCCAGGCGTTGAGTTTTTCCAGCAACACGGGCACCTGTTCGTTGAGCAACGGCAACTGCTGGGTGATGACCGGCACGATGAGCAGCACCACCGCCAGCAGCAACAAGCCCAGCAACAACAGCGCCAGCCCGGCGCCCAGCCAGCGCGGTACGCGGCGCGCGTGCAATTTTTCCACCGCCGGGTGCAGTGCGTAGGCCAGCACGGCGGCCAGCACAAAAGGCATGAGCACGGGCGCCAGCCAAGACAACAGCAGCCAAAGTGCGACGGCCATGACCAGCCAGGCGGCGGTGCGCCACTGGTTGGAGGTGAGTTTCATGCGGGCAGGTGCGCGGGGCACGACATGGGCAGCGGCATGGCGGCGATGTGATCTGCGGGCGGTGCCGCAGCATGGCAAAGGCGGGCTCGGGGGAACCCGTAAAATCTGTTCGGATTCTAGTCCGCCACTGCATGGGCGGCCGCCCGCTGTCCCTTTCGACCCCCTGCCCCGTCGCCCGCTGCGGCGCACTGTTGCCATGACCTCGAGCACCACTCCCCTTTCTTACAAAGACGCCGGCGTTGACATCGACGCGGGTGACGCGCTGGTCGAACGCATCAAGCCGCTGGCCAGGAAAACGATGCGCGAGGGCGTGCTGGCCGGCATCGGTGGTTTCGGCGCGCTGTTCGAGGTGCCCAAACGCTACCGGGAGCCGGTGCTGGTGAGCGGCACCGACGGGGTGGGCACCAAGCTCAAGCTGGCGTTTGAATGGAACCTGCACGACACCGTGGGCATTGACCTGGTGGCCATGAGCGTCAACGACGTGCTGGTGCAGGGCGCGGAGCCGCTGTTCTTTCTGGACTATTTCGCCTGCGGCAAACTGGATGTAGACACCGCCGCAGCCGTGGTCGGCGGCATTGCCAAAGGCTGCGAGCTGTCTGGTTGCGCACTGATTGGCGGCGAAACCGCTGAAATGCCCGGCATGTACCCGGCGGGTGAATACGACCTGGCGGGCTTTTGCGTCGGCGCGGTCGAAAAGAGCCAGATCCTGACCGGTCAGAACGTGAAACCGGGCGACGTGGTGCTGGGCCTGGCCTCGCACGGGGTGCATTCCAACGGCTTCTCGCTGGTGCGCAAGTGCATCGAACGCGCAGGCTCTGACCTGCCCGCCACGCTGGACGGCCAGCCGTTCAAGCAAGCCATCATGGCCCCGACCCGCCTGTATGTGAAAAATGTGCTGGCCGCCCTGGCCCGGCACCCGATCAAGGCCCTGGCCCACATCACCGGCGGTGGCCTGCTGGAGAACATCCCGCGCGTGCTGCCAGAAGGCACGGCCGCCCACCTGAAAAAGGGCAGCTGGCCGCAGACCGAGCTGTTCGCCTGGCTGCAGAAGGTCGCCGGTATCGACGACATCGAGATGAACCGCACCTTCAACAACGGCATCGGCATGGTGGTGGTGATCGACGCCGCCGAAGCCGCCGCCTGCGCCACGACCCTACGCGAACTGGGGGAGACGGTGTACGAAATCGGCGCCATCGCAGCCCGGGGCGACGGCGCGCCGGTGGTGGTGGCCTGACCGACGAGCGGTCATCGCCCGCCCCCGACCTGACAGCCCGACACACCGCCAGCGGCGTGGCACCTGCGCGCTGCAGCCGAGTGGCCACCGAGCGAAACGTCTGCCGGTGGGCATCTTCAAGATGACTCTCGGTTGGTGCCACACCACTCTTTCGCGCCGTTCCTCGCCGTTTCCGCGCCCTCTCCGCACTTTCCCGGTATCGTCCCGGTATCTTCTGCGTCTCACCAGCGAGTTTTGATCGGTCGCTGCGTGTCAGACCAACTCTTCCGGCATCCGCACCCGCACGCCCGGCTGTGGGGCCAAGGCGGCCACCAGCAGGTGGTGGGCGATGCGTTCGGCCGGAACCACGCGGTAGCGCGCAGGCAGTAGCGGCGCCAGCCATTGCGACAGGCGCACGCCCAGTTGTTCTGCGGGGCGGGGTTCGGCGCGCTGGCCACCGATCAGCCCGGGGCGCACCAGGGTCAGCGAGGCATAGCCCAGCGCGCGCAGGTCGTGTTCGAGTTCGCCCTTGGTGCGCGAATAGAACACCCGCGAATCAACGCTGGCACCCAGGGCCGAATTGAGCGCATAGGCACGCGCACCCCGCCTCAAGGCCAGCCGGGCCACTTGCAAGGGCAGGTCGTGGTCCACGCGGTAGAACGCTGCCCGCGAACCGGCGAGCTTGATCGTGGTGCCCAGCGCACAGATCACGGCATCGACCGCCCACCAGTCAGCCGCTTCGGGCAGCGCCTCGAAATCGACCACCGGATTGATCAGCCGGGGATGCGGCGGCAGCGGGCGGCGTGTGGGGGCCACCACGCGCGTCACCCCGCCGCCGGCCTGCGCCTGCTCCAGTGCCAGGCGCAGCACCTGTTGCCCCACCAGGCCGGTGGCACCCACCAACATCACGGTTGTCATGCGCAGTCATTCCTGTTTGAGAAGCAGCCGGTCTTGTGTTGCAACCGTCACACCCCCCGCCATGTCGCCGCGCCACACCTGCGCAGGCCCTCAGCTGGGTGCGCGGCGCAGTTCCTGCATGCGCTGCAAAATGGCTTCGCGCTCCAGGGTGTTGTCGCTGTGGGCGACGTAAATTTCCAGATCCTGCAGGGCCAGGCGGGCATCGCCCATCTCGGCCCAAGCCAGGCCACGGTCGCGGTATTCGGTCCAGGCGTCGGGCAGCAAGATGAGCAGCCGGTCTTGCACCGCGATCAGCCGCAGCCAGTCTTCGTGCGTGCGGTGGATTTCCTTGAGGTTGCGCAACATGCGCGCGAGGATGTCGCGCGCCGGTGCTGCCTGCAGATACAGGCCCACCGGCACATCGAAATCGTCCACCAACCCGTTGCGACGCTTGTAGGGCTCCAGGCGTTCAGAGAGTTCCTCGCGGCTGAGCGACTGGCCGCTGAAGGGGTCGATGACCACCTGGCCGTTGGGCAGGTTGACCTTGACCATGAAATGGCCCGGGAAGTTGATGCCCATGGCCCTCAGGCCCAGCCCTTGCGCCAGCTCCAGCCACAGCACGGCCAGGCTGATAGGGATGCCGCGCCGCGTGCGCAGCACCGCATTGAGGTAGCTGTTGTCGGGGTCGTAGTAGTGGTTGACGTTGCCGCCAAAGCCCAGGTCGCGAAAGAAGAACTGGTTGAGCGCACGCAGCCGCTGGAGCGCGCCGGCGTCGCTGGGGCAGCGGCGGCGCAAGCGGGCGAGCAGTTGGTCCACGTCGCCCAGCACGGTCTGCACATCCAGGTCGGGGTACTCGTCCTGAGCGATGCACACCGCCGCCTCCAGCAGGGGCAGTTGCTGGTCGTCGGCCACCAGACTGGCGAAATAGGCCAAGGGCGTGGGCGGCTTCAGAAAATCAGGCGCTGGGGGCATGCAGGGCTCCGGTCGGTGTGCGCGGTGGGGCAAGGTGTCATTTTCGGATGAACTGTCGCAGGTTCACACCGGCCAGGCTCACGCTGAGGAAATACACCAACCCCGCACCGGCCACTGTCAGGGCCAGCCAGCCCGCTCGCTGCAGGGCATGGGCTTGCAGGCCCAGCCAGTCGATACTGCCCCCCCACCACAACAGGTAAATGGCCAGCAGCGCACTGCCCGAGAGCACCTGCAACAGGAAGCGGCCCCAACCCGCCGAGGGCTGGTAGGCGCCGCGCCGAATCAGCCCGACCAGCAGCCAGCCGGCATTGATCATGGCGCCCAGGCCAATGGCCAGCGCCAGACCGGCGTGTGCCAGATACGGCACGAAGACCAGGTTCATGAGCTGGGTGAGCACCAGCACCACGATGGCGATCCGCACCGGCGTCTTGATGTCCTGGCGCGCGTAGAAGCCCGGTGCCAGCACCTTGATGGCGATCAGCCCCACCAGCCCGGCGCCATAACCCATGAGGGCCACCGTGGTCTGCTGCACGTCGGTGCTGCTGAAGGCGCCGTGGTGGTACAGCACGGCCACCAGCGGGCGGGCAAAGGTCAGCAGCGCCACCGCGCAGGGCACCGACAACAGCACCACCAGGCGCAGGCCCCAGTCGAGCATGCCGCTGTAGCGCGCCGCATCGTCGGCCGCGCGCGCGGCTGCCAGCTGCGGCAGCAGCACCACACCCAGCGCCACGCCGAGCATGGCGGTGGGAAACTCCATCAGCCGGTCGGCATAGGTGAGCCAGCTCACGCTGCCGGGGGTCAGGTGCGAGGCGATCTGGGTATTGATGAGCAGCGACACCTGCGCCACGCTCACCCCCAACAACGCCGGCAGCATGAGCGTGGTCACCCGGCGGGTGCCCGGGTGGTTCCAGGCGGCCCGCAGGGTGCGCCAGCGCAAGCCCACGCGCGGCAGCATGCCCAGCCGGTGCAATGCCGGCAACTGCACGCCCAGCTGCAGCATGCCGCCCAGCAGCACGCCGCCGACCATGGCGTAAATCGGCTCGATGCCCAGGGTCTTGAACCAGGGCGCGCCCCAGCCAGCGGCGGCGATCATGGCCACATTCAGCAGCACCGGTGTGGCCGCTGGCACGGCAAAGCGCTTCCAGGTGTTGAGGATGCCCGCCGCCAGCGCCACGAAGGACATGAAGGCGATGTACGGAAACATCCAGCGCGTCATGAACACGGCGGCCTCAAATCCGTGCGGGCTCTGCTGCAGACCGGAGGCCATGGCCCACACCAGCAACGGTGCTCCGGCCACGCCCAGCACGCAGGTCAACGTCAGCGCCCAGGCCAGCACGGTGGCGATCTGGTCGACCATCTGGCGGGTGGCCTCGTCGCCCTCTTTTTCGCGCGCGGCCGCCAGCACCGGCACAAAAGCCTGGCTGAACGCGCCCTCGGCAAACAGCCGGCGCAGCAGGTTGGGGATGCGAAAGGCGACGTTGAACGCGTCGGTCAGGGCGCTGGCCCCGAAAGTGGAGGCCATGAGCAGCTCGCGCACCAACCCGGTGATGCGCGAGGCCAGCGTCAGCAGCGAGACGAGCGAGGCGGATTTGAAAAGCGACACGCCGGGCAGTGTAAACGGCGGCCCGGCAATCTGGCACGGGCCGCAGCACCGGGCTATAATGTCCGGCTTTGCTGGCATCATCCCAAACACGTAAAGGATTACTCACATGGCAACCAAGCCGAAGAAAAAGAACCCCCGCCTGGCATCTGGCCGCAAGCGCGCCCGCCAGGACGTCAAACTGAACGCCGCCAACACCTCGCTGCGTTCGAAGTACCGCACGGCCGTCAAGAATGTCGAGAAGGCCGTTGTGGCCGGCGACAAGACCAAAGCCGCCGAACTGTTTGCCAAGATGCAGGCCGTCGTCGACATCGTCGCTGACAAGGGCATCTTCCACAAGAACAAGGCCGCTCGCGACAAGAGCCGTCTGTCTGCCAAGGTCAAAGCCCTGGCCACTGCCGCCGCCTGAATTTCAGCGACGGCCACCGGCCTGCCCCCGCAGGTCACAGCCCGGACCACCGAATCCCTGATTCTGCGGTCCGCCGTTTGATACGGTGCGCTGCCAGCAAAAAAGAAAAACCGCCCTCGTGGCGGTTTTTCTTTGGGCGCGACAAAACAAATGTGTCCGGTGCCAGTGCGGCCGGCGCGCGTGCCCCAGCCCCAAGGCCCCGTGGAGCGGGCTTGGCCCGGCCATAGGGGCCGTCCCCCCGCGCAGCAGGGGGGAAGCCGCGTCAGCGGCGCAGGGGGGCTATATCAATCCCTCCCGCCCAGCAGGCTGCCACCCAGCAGACCACCGGCCAGGCCACCCTGCTCACCACCGCGGCCGGCACCGCCCTGGCTCATCGGCGCCGCCGCAAAAATGCGCGAGGCCAGGCGGGCAAAGGGCAGCGACTGCATCCAGACCGTGCCTGGGCCGCGCAGGGTGGCGAAGAAGAGGCCCTCGCCGCCAAACAGCGCGGTCTTGACGCCACCGACAAACTGGATGTCGAAGTCCACCTCGGGCGTGTAGGCCACCACGCAGCCAGTGTCCACGCGCAGCACCTCGCCGGGGGCCAACTGGCGCTCCAGCACCGTGCCGCCGGAATGGACGAAGGCCAGGCCATCGCCGTCGAGCTTCTGCATGATGAAGCCTTCGCCACCAAAAAAGCCGGTGCCCAGCTTGCGCTGGAAGGCCACACCCAGCGACACCCCACGGGCGGCGCAGAGGAAGGCGTCGCGCTGGCAGATGAGGGTGCCGCCGTGCTGCGACAGGTCGAAGGGAATGATCTTGCCGGTGTAGGGTGCGGCGAAGGCCACCTTGCGCTTGCCGTGGCCTTCGTTGGTGTAGACGGTGGTGAACAGCGATTCGCCGGTGATCAGCCGCTTGCCGGCGCCCAGCAGCTTGCCCAGCAAGCCACCGCCACTGGCGCTGCCCGAGCCGTCGCCGAAGACGGTGTGCATGCGGATGCCGTCTTCCATGTACATCATGCTGCCGGCCTCGCCAATAGCGGCTTCGCCGGGGTCGAGTTCGATCTCGACCAACTGCATGTCGTCGCCGTGCAGGCGGTAATCCACCACGTCCATGGCCATGGGAAAACTCCGGAGTTCGGTTAGAAAAGGGGGCCTCGGCCCGAGGGGCGGAGGATAGCGGAAGACCAAGCCACCGCGGCGGGTGACAGGCCGGGTCGATCAGCCGTTGGCGTCGGGCATCAGGCAGGCTTCGACCACCTGCAGGTCGTTGTCCTTGGCGAAGTTCATGACGAAGTCCCAGGCCATGGGTTCGGCTTCGCGCAGGTCGGTGTGCACCACCACCACCTTGACGCCGTTCATCACCGTCGGCACGCACCAGGGCGAGTACGAAATGTGGTGCCCCATGCGCGCCTGCGACCCGTCGGGGCGGAACTGGCTCATGACGCCGGCCAGGCGCTCGGCCCAGTCGCTCGGGCGAAACGTGCGCCCGCTACGGGTCACACCCTGGATGAACACTTGCTTGGCGGTAGGGGTGGCAGCCATCAGTGGGAACAGGTGGTGTGGGGGTCGTGCCTCGGGTGGTGGCGACGGGGCGGCGGGTGAGGCCAAGGCGCCGGGTAAGACGCCATTTCGAATGGCAGAATTATATCTTATATAAGACTTGATTCAAGGGATTACCCGGATGAACGGCCAGCCTTGGGCAACACGCACCACGCTGGTGCAAACGGGGCCCGCCAAGGGCGTTTCGGTCATGCATCACCCGCAACGATCGGGCCAACGCATGCCCCTAAAATCGGCTCTCAACGGCTCAACTTTCGTTGGGCCGACTCTTTTTTGGGTCCTAACGCCTGGAGTCCTGCATGAGTGCCGCTGCCCCCACCGTCCCGTCCTCGCCGCACGTGATGAACACCTACGGCCGCCTGCCCATCGCCCTGGTGCGCGGCAAGGGCTGCCGCGTCTGGGACGTCAACGGCAAGGAATACCTCGACGCCCTGGCCGGCATCGCGGTCAACACCCTGGGCCACGGCCACCCCAAACTGGTGCAGGCGCTGCAGCAGCAGGTGGCCGACATGATCCACTGCTGCAACTATTACCACGTGCCAGCCCAGGAAGAACTGGCGAAACTGCTGGTCGAGCGCTCGGGGCTGACCAACGCTTTTTTCTGCTCCACCGGCCTGGAAGCCAACGAGGCCGCACTCAAGCTGGCGCGCAAGTTCGGCCACGACAAGGGCATTGAGCGGCCCGAGATCGTGGTCTACGAGAAGGCTTTTCACGGCCGCTCGATTGCCACGCTGAGCGCCACCGGCAACCCCAAGGTGCAGGCCGGCTTTGGCCCGCTGGTGGAGGGTTTCATCCGCGTGCCAGCGAATGACATCGAGGCGCTGAAGAAGGCCACTGCGGGCAACCCGAACGTCGTGGCCGTGTTCTTTGAAACCATCCAGGGTGAAGGCGGCATCAACCCCATGCGCGCCGAGTATCTGCAGGCGGTGCGCGCGCTGTGCGACGCCCGCGACTGGCTGATGATGATCGACGAGGTGCAGTGCGGCATGGGCCGCACTGGCAAGTGGTTTGCCCACCAGTGGGCCGGCATCCAGCCCGATGTGATGCCGCTGGCCAAGGGCCTGGGTTCGGGCGTGCCGATTGGCGCCGTGGTGGCCGGCCCCAAGGCGGCCCACATCTTTCAGCCGGGCAACCACGGCACCACCTTTGGCGGCAACCCGCTGGCCATGCGCGCGGGGGTGGAGACCATCCGCATCATGGAAGAGGAAGGGTTGCTGGAGAACGCCGCCCGCATGGGCGGGTTGCTGCAGACCCGGCTGCTGACCGCACTGATGGGTCGCCCGGGCGTGAAAGAGGTGCGCGGCCAGGGGCTGATGATCGGCATCGAGCTGGACCGGCCCTGCGGAGTGATCACCCAGCGCGCGGCCGATGCGGGCTTGCTGCTGTCGGTCACCGCAGACAATGTGATCCGCCTGGTGCCGCCGCTGATCGTCAGCGGTGCGGAGGTCGATGAAATCGTCGCCCGCCTGCTGCCGATCATCGAGAATTTCTTGAAAGAACAGGGCTGACCGCCCGGAGCGCAACGCATGAGCATCCGCCACTACCTCCAGTTCAAGGACTTCAGCGCCGACGAGTACGGCTATCTGTTGCGCCGTGCCGCCTTCATCAAGGCCAAGTTCAAGGCGGTCGAGAAGTACCAGCCCTTCGCCGACCCGGACCGTACCCTGGCCATGATCTTCGAGAAGGCCAGCACCCGCACCCGGGTGAGTTTTGAGGCCGGCATGTACCAGATGGGCGGCTCGGTGGTGCACCTGACCACCGGCGACAGCCAGCTCGGCCGCGCCGAGCCGATCGAGGACAGCGCACGGGTGATCAGCCGCATGGTCGACATCGTGATGATCCGCACCTTTGGCCAGGACAAGCTGGAGAAATTCGCGCAGTTCTCGCGGGTGCCGGTCATCAACGGTCTGACCAACGAGTTTCACCCCTGCCAGATCCTGGCCGACCTGTTCACCCTGGTGGAATACCGCCCTGCCCCCAGCGGCAACCCGCTGGACGCGATCAAGGGCAAGGTGGTGGCCTGGGTGGGCGACGGCAACAACATGGCCAACACCTGGCTGCAGGCGGCCGAACTGCTGGGCTTCACGGTGCATGTGAGCACCCCCAGCGGCTACGAGGTGAACGCGCAACTGGCCGGTATCGCCAACCCGGCCTGCTACAAGGTCTTCAACGACCCCAAGGAAGCCTGCCGGGGCGCCGATCTGGTGACCACCGACGTGTGGACCAGCATGGGCTACGAGGCTGAAAACGAGGTGCGCCGCGCCGCCTTCAAGCAATGGTGCGTCGACGAAGCCATGATGGCCGTGGCCCGGCCCGACGCGCTGTTCATGCACTGCCTGCCCGCCCACCGCGGCGAGGAAGTGACCGCCGAAGTCATCGACGGCCCGCAAAGCGTGGTCTGGGACGAGGCGGAGAACCGCATGCATGTGCAGAAGGCGCTGATGGAGTACCTGCTGCTGGGCCAGCTGGCCTGAGCCTGGCGCCGTCTCCGCTGCGGTTGACATGAGCGCGTGCACCACCTGCGGCGCCTGCTGCGCCAGCTTCCGGGTTGACTTCTCGGTGTACGAGACCCAGTCCGAGGGCGGCGTCGTTCCCGACGGGCTGTGGGTGCCGGTGACCGACCACACCGCCCGCCTGCGCGGCACCGACCACGGCCGACCGCGCTGTGCGGCCCTGTACGGCACGATCGGCGAGCGCGCCACCTGCGGCATCTACGAGTGGCGGCCCAGCCCCTGCCGCGAGTTCGAGGAAGGCAGCGACGCCTGCGCACAGGCCCGCCGCCGCCACGGCTTGCCTGCCCTGAACGCCCACTGAGCAGCGACACCCATGTCCGAATGCGTGCGTTGCGGCGCCTGCTGCCACAGCTACCGCGTGGAGTTTTCGGTCTACGAACTCGACAGCCTGGGCGGCACGGTGCCCGAAGCCCTGACCGAGGTGGTCAATGGCGCCACCTGCCGCATGCAGGGCACGGGCGAGGTGCCGATCCGCTGCGTCGCACTGGAAGGCGAGCTCGGCGCCCTGGCGCTGTGCCGCATTTACGAGAACCGCCCCCGCCCCTGCGCCGAACTGGAAGAAGGCAGCTACGGCTGCAATAAGGCGCGCGTGCGCCATGGCCTGCCACCCCTGGGTGACTGGCTGGGCAGCTGAAGCTCCCGATGCAAGCCCTGCTCGACGCCATCGCCCACACCACACCCGGCCCTGATGCCCAGCGCCTGTTCCACGGCCGCGGCGGCCTCCACCCGGGTTGCGAAGATTGGGCACTGGACTGGTACCCGCCCGTGTGGGTGCTCACCAAATTCGGCGAAGCCACCGACGAGGAAACGCAGGCGGTTGGCGCCGCGCTGGTCGCGCGGCAGGCGCAGGTCGCGCCCGGCCAGCCGCTGAACTGGGTGTTCCAGCGCCGCCAGCCCGACGGCCCCGTGAGCCGCCCCGTCACCACCGTGATGGCGGGCAGCGTGCCCGAACCCCATGTGGTGACCGAGGACGGTGCGCGCTACCGGGTGCAGGTGCAACGCGGCCAGAACCACGGCCTGTTTCTCGACATGGCCGAAGGCCGGCGCTGGGTGCGCGCGCAGGCGCGGGGCGCGAAGGTGCTCAACCTGTTCGCCTACACCTGCGCCTTCTCGGTGACCGCGCTGCAAGGCGGCGCGAAGGAAGTCATCAACCTCGACATGGCCCAGGGCGCGCTGACCACCGGCCAGCAGAACCACCAGCTCAACGGCTTCGCGGGTGGCGCCAAGTTCCTGGCGCACGACCTGTTCAACTCCTGGGGCAAGCTCAGCCGCCTGGGCCCCTACGACCTGATCGTCGTCGACCCGCCAAGCTACCAGAAGGGCAGCTTCGTCGCCACCAAGGACTGGCCGCGCCTGCTGCGCCGCCTGCCCGACCTGCTCAAGCCCGGCGGCCACGCCCTGCTCTGCCTGAACGCGCCCGAGATACCCGAACAGTTCTTGCGCGACCAATTGGCGGCCGAGGCGCCCGCACTGCTGGTCGAGCAGCGCCTGCCCAACCCGCTGGCGTTTGCAGACGTGTCACCCGACCGCGCGCTGAAGGTGCTGGTGACCCGCCTGCCGGCGCTGGGCTGATGCAGGATTTCATTTAGACCTCAACCATTTTCGGGGTCGTTGGAAATAACCGACACCATGGCTTTTTCGCCGGTGCTAACTTCACCGGCCATGAACAAACACCCCCTACGCTCCGCCGCTGCGCGGGTCGCTGCCCCCGAGGGGCGCTTTTCATCTTGGGACGGCCCCGGCCATGAACAAACACCCCCTACGCTCCGCCGCTGCGCGGGTCGCTGCCCCCGAGGGGCGCTTTTCATCTTGGGACGGCCCGGCGATGAAAAACCATCCCCCCACGCTCCGCCACTGCACGGGTCGCTGCCCCCGAGGGGGCGCTTTTCATCTTGGGACGGCCCGGCGATGAAAAACCATCCCCCCACGCTCCGCCGCTGCGCGTGTCGCTGCCCTCGAGGGGGCGCTTTTCATCTTGGGGCGGCCCGGCGATGAAAAACCCCCATCCCCCACGCCCAAAAAAGCTCTGGGACATTTCCCCGCCGGTGCACGCCGGATCGCCCGTGTTTCCGGGTGACACCGCCTACAGCCAGCAGTGGGTGGCCCGCATCGGCCCGGGCTGCCCGGTGAACGTGAGCGCCATCACGCTCAGCCCCCACGTGGGCGCGCACGCGGACGCGCCGCTGCACTACGACCCTGACGGCGCCGCCATCGGGGCGGTGGACCTGCAGACCTTCATCGGCCCCTGCCGGGTGGTCCACGCCATCGGCTGCGGGCCGCTGGTGCGACCGCAGCACATCGCACACGCCCTGGACGAGCCACCGCCGGGCCGCTCCCAAGGGGGACCAGCCCCCACGGGGAGCAGCGACCGGCGCAGCGGCGCAGCGTGGGGGCTCAAGGCGCTGCCGCCCCGGGTGCTGGTGCGCGTCTACCACCGCATGCCACAGGACCGTTTCGACAACGCCCTGCCCGCGTTCGCGCCCGAAACCATCGCGCTGCTGGCCGACCGCGGCGTGGTGCTGGTGGGCATCGACAGCGCCAGCGTGGACCCCGCCGAGAGCAAGGCGCTGGAGAGCCACCAGGTGTTGCGCCGCCGCGGCCTGCGCGTGCTGGAAAACCTGCTGCTCGACGAGGTGCCCGAAGGTGACTACGAACTGATCGCCCTGCCACTGAAGCTGACCACCGCCGACGCCAGCCCGGTGCGCGCGGTCCTTCGCGAGATTTGAAAACACCGTTCGGGCGGAGCCTGCCCGAGCCCTCTGGAGACCCTGAAATGACCACCCTGCAAGACTGCATGGCGCTCGACGCAAACGACCCGCTGCGCGCGCTGCGCGACCAGTTCCTCATTCCCGCCGGCACCATTTACCTCGACGGCAACTCGCTGGGGGTGATGCCGGCCAGCGCGCCCGCCCGCGTGGCCCAGGTGGTGGCGCAGGAATGGGGCACCGACCTCATTCAAAGCTGGAACAAGCACGGCTGGTTTCAGATGCCGCAGGCGGTGGGTGACAAGATCGCGCGCCTGATCGGGGCAGACCCCGGCGAAGTGGTGGCCACCGACAGCACCTCGGTCAACCTGTTCAAGGTGCTGAGCGCGGCGCTGAACATCGCTGCCGCCGATGCGCCCCAGGGTCAGACGGCTCGCAAGCGCATCGTCAGCGAGCGCAGCAACTTCCCGACCGACCTCTACATCGCCCAGGCGCTGTGCCAGCAGCATGGCCTGGAGCTGGTGCTGGTCGAGCCCGAGGAGATCGCCGCGTCGCTGACCGCCGAGGTCGCCGTCCTCATGCTCACCCACGTCAACTACCGCACCGGTTCCATGCACGACATGGCCGCCGTGACCGCCGCCGCGCATGCCCAAGGCATCCTCACCGTGTGGGACCTGGCGCACAGCGCGGGCGCGGTGCCGGTGGAGCTGAAGACAGCCAAGGCCGACTTCGCTGTCGGCTGCGGCTACAAATACCTCAACGGTGGCCCGGGCGCGCCGGCTTTCGTGTGGGTTCATCCGCAGCATGCCGACCGCTTCTGGCAGCCGCTGGCCGGCTGGTGGGGCCACGCCGCGCCGTTTGCCTTCACCCCCGACTACCAGCCCGCCCCCGGCATCGCCCGCTACCAGTGCGGCACGCAGCCCATGATCAGCCTGGCCGCGCTGGAGTGCGGGGTGGATACCGTGCTGGCGGCCGAGCCCCTGGGCGGCATGGCGGCGCTGCGCGCCAAGTCGCTGGCGCTGACCGACCTGTTCATCCAGCTCGTCGAGCAGCGCTGCGCCGGCCATGGCCTAGGGCTGGCGACGCCGCGCGAGCATGCCCAGCGCGGCTCGCAGGTCTGCCTGACGCGCGAACATGGCCCCCACGCTCCGCCGCAGCGCGGGTCGCTGCCCCGCGAGGGGGCGGTCACCGCCTTGGGGCGGCCCGGCGGCGGTGACTCTGGCGCCTACGCCATCGTGCAGGCGCTGATCGCGCGCGGCGTGATCGGCGATTTCCGTGCCGGCGACGGCGAACGGCACCAGGACATCCTGCGCTTTGGCTTCACGCCGCTGTACATCGGCTTTGTCGACGTGTGGAACGCGGTCGAACACCTGAAGCAGGTGCTGGAAAGCGGCGAGTGGCAGCGCCCCGAGTTCAACCGCAAGCACGCCGTGACCTGAAAGGAGACGCCATGACCTGCCCCCATCACGACCCGTCCGCCGCCTCGGTGACCGAAGCCATCGTGCGCGACGAGAAGGCGCAGCTGGATTTCAGCCGCGACATGAGCTACGGCGACTACCTGCAGCTCGACGCCATCCTCAACGCGCAAAAACCGCTCTCGCCCGCCCACGACGAGCTGCTGTTCATCGTGCAGCACCAGACCAGCGAACTGTGGATGAAGCTGATGCTGCACGAACTGACCGCCGCCATCCGCAACATCGCGGACGACCAGCTCAATCCGGCGTTCAAGCAGCTGGCGCGCGTCTCCAAGATCATGGAGCAGCTGGTACACGCCTGGGATGTGCTGGCCACCATGACGCCGCCCGAGTACAGCGCCATCCGCCCCTACCTGGGCCACTCCAGCGGCTTCCAGAGCTTCCAGTACCGCTGCATCGAGTTTGCGATGGGCAACAAGAACGCAGCCATGCTCAAGCCGCACGCCCACAGCGCAGAGCGGGCGACGATGGTGCAGGCGGCGTACGAAGCGCCATCGCTGTACGACGAGTGCCTGCGCCTGCTGGCGCGCCGCGGCATCGCGGTGCCGGCCTCGCACACCGGGCGCGACTGGACCCGGCCTTACGAAGCCAGCGATGCGGTCGAGCAGGCCTGGCTGCAGGTCTACCGCAACCCGGAACAGCACTGGGACCTCTACCAGCTCGGTGAAGAACTGACCGACCTGGAAGACGCTTTCCGCCTCTGGCGCTTCCGCCACCTGACCACGGTCGAACGGGTGATCGGCTTCAAGCGCGGCACCGGTGGCACCGGTGGCGTGAGCTACCTGCGCAAAATGCTAGACGTGGTGCTGTTCCCCGAGATCTGGCGCCTGCGCACCGACCTGTGATCACTGCGGCCGGATGTTGTTTTGGCGAATGACCTCGGCCATCGCCGCCGTGTCGGCGGCGATGCGCTTGGCCAGGCCTTCGGGCGAAGTGCCCGCCACCTGCCAGCCCTGGTTGAGAATCTTCTGCCGGATGTCCGGGCGGCGCACGATCTCGGCCAGTAAAGCGGCCAGCCGCCGCACCTGCGCGCGGGGCAGGCTATTGGGTGCCGCCACCGCGTTCCAGATCTCCAGCTGCAGACCCTGAACCCCCGCCTCGGCCAGGCTGGGCAGCTCGGGCGCCACGCTGCTGCGGCCCGCCGAGGTGACGCCAATGGCCTTGAGCTTGCCGCCCTTGACCTGCGCCAGGGCCAGTCCCGGCGGCAGCAGCGCCATCTGCACCTGGCCGCCGATCATGGCGGTGATGACCTGCGGGTTGCCCGCATAGGGCACGTGCACCGGCGCGATGCCGGCCTTGGCCTTGAGCAGTTCCATGCCCAGGTGGGCCACGGTGCCGATGCCCGGCGTACCGTAGTTGAGCTTGTCGCCCTGCGCCCGCGCCTCGTCGAAGAAAGCGCGGCCGCTGGCCGCCGTGCCCGCGGGCACCGCCAGCACCAGCGGCGAGACCGCCAGCAGCGAGACCGGTTGCAGGTCGGTGAGCGGGTCGTAAGGGGTGGCCGGGTTGAGGATCTTGGCGGTGGTCAGGTTGCCGTTGATCATCAGGCCCAGGGTGTGGTCGTCGGTGGCCCGGGCCACCGCGTCGGCCGCAATGTTGCCACCCGCACCGGGCCGGTTTTCCACCACCACCGGCTGGCCCAGCGCCTGCGACAGCGGTTCGGCGATGGTGCGCGCCATCAGGTCGGGCGAAGAGCCACCGGGGAAACCGACCACGATCTTCAGCGGCTGGCGCGGCCAGGCGGTCTGGGCGAAAACGGTCGGCGCGGCGCAGGCCAGGGCCACGGCAGCGACGAGGGTTCGACGGCTCGTTTTTTGATCCATGCAATCTCTCCAAAAAATCTGTGAGGCACCCGTGGGAGGCCAGCAGCCCGGGCGCCGGATGGACCGGCAACGGGCGCACACCGGGGCTATGCCGGTTGCGGCGGGCCACTGTACAGCCACGGATTGTCCAGCAGCGACTCGCCCAGCGTGGCCATGGCCAGGTTGCGACCGAAGCGCAGCAGGCCGGTGGCGTGGAAGATGCTGCCGTTGCGCGCGGAACGCTGTTGTACCCGTGCGTTGCGTGCCCAGCGGGTGCGCGCATAGCGCGCCAGCAGCCCGGGCCAATGGTCGGTGTTCAGGTCGGGCTGCGCCTGGGCCAGACGGCCGAGGGTCCACGCGTCCTCAATGGCCATGGCCGCCCCCTGCGCCAGGTAGGGCCGCAGCGGGTGGGCGGCATCGCCCAGCAGCGCCACCCGGCCCTGCGCCTGCTCGTGCGCCCCGGTCATCGGCGGCCGGTCGTTCAGCGCCCAGAGCAGCCAGCCGTCCACCGCGCCCAGCATGTCCAGCAAGTCGCTGCAGACCGGCCCCAGGGCGCGCTGCAGGTCGTTCCACCGCGCTTGGTGGCTCCAGCTCTGCGGGTCGCTGCCCGGCGGACCGCCGTGGCCCTGCCCCAGCACGCCATGCACCACGGCCACCAGGTTGTACCAGTCGCCGCGTTTGACGGGGTAGTGCACCACATGCAGCCGCGGCCCCAGCCAGGCGGTGACGCCGCTGCCGCGCAGCGCCGCCGGCACCCGCTCGGCCGGCACCATGCCGCGGTAGGCCAGGTGGCCGCTCAGGCGCACCGGTTGCGCGCCCAGCAGCTGCGTGCGCACCCGGCTCCACAGACCGTCCGCACCGATCAGGGCCGACCCCTCCCATACGCGGCCGTCTTCGCAGCGGGCCTGCACCCGGGTCGGTGTGGTTTCGTAGCACGCCAGCCGGGTGCCCAGGTGCACCCGTACGCCGCGTTGCTGTTGCACCGCTTCGAGCAGCAGGCCGTGCAGGTCGGCGCGGTGGAGGGTGGCGTAGGGCTGGCCGTAACGGGCCTGGATGACCGACCCCAGCCGCAGGCGACCCAGCGTCTGGCCGCCCTGGGCGTCGCGCACCCGCAGCTCTTCGGGGAAGGCGGCACGCGCGTGCAGCGCACCGCTAAGGCCCCACTCGGCCAACACCCGCACGGCATTGGGGCCCAGCTGCAGACCGGCCCCCACTTCACCCAGGGTGGGCGTCTGCTCCAGCACATCCACCCGCACGCCCGCCCGCGCCAGCGCCAGCGCGGCAGCCAGGCCACCAATGCCCCCACCGGCAATCACCACGTTTTCCGTCATGGCCGAGCATTGTGCCCGCGCCGATGGCGCGGCGCTGGATGCAACGCAAGGTCACCGGCGCACCCGCTGGCCTGCCACGACGGCAGCGGCCACAAAAAAGCCCGGCACAGCCGGGCTTTGGATTCAAGCCGCACGTGCTCACGGAGCGATCACCACCTCCACACGGCGGGCCTCGGCGTCGCTGCCGTCGCCGGTGGTTTGCGCTGGCTTCTGCAACACCAGGCTGGCGTCGGACACCCCGGCGCCCACCAGGGCATCGCGTACCGCCAGCGCACGCTGCTTGGCCAGCTCGGCATTCATGGCCGCGTCGCCAGTGGCGTCGTGAAAGCCGGAGATCACCAACTGTCTGCCACCCTTGGCGGCGGTGATGGCGTCTTGCAGCGCCTCCAGGGCGCCCGCCGCCAGTTCGGCCTTACCGGAGGCGAAGTAGAACTTGACCACGCCCGCTTCTACCACCACGCTGGCGTCCTGGGGCGAGGAAACCAAGGGCGCCGTGACCGCAGCGGGCACAGCAGCGGCCGCCGCCGGTGCCTGCGCCGGATGAGCGCCACGGGCTTTGTGCACACCAATACCCAGCGCCAGACCCACCGCCAGCAGCACAGCGGCAACCAGCACCACCGCCACGACGCGCAGGTCCTGATCGTTGTCCTGAGAAGACATGGAAAATACTCCTTGAAAATCGGGGAAACGTACGGCGTGCAGCACGGCGTACACGTTGTGCCACTCGGCCCGGGGGTGGAGGTTGTCGGCAGGCGGTGCTTGCCTCTCGCGCAACCCGCCATCATCCTTGAAAAGCAGCCCATTATTTTAATGTCTCCACCTTTGTCCACTCCCTGTGACTGGCCGCGCATGCCCCGCCCCGGCACCTGGGTGCCGGCCGAGCGCGATGGCGCGCGCATGCTGGAGCAAACCCTGCAGCAGTGGCGCAGCATGGGCCCGGGGGCCGACTTGTGGGTGTTCGCCTACGCGTCGCTGGTCTGGCGGCCTGAATTCGAGGCCGCCGAGCAACGCCTGGCCAAAGTCCACGGCTACCACCGCTGCCTGAACATGTTCAGCCGCGTCAACCGCGGCACCCCCGAGCGCCCCGGCCTGGTGTTCGCGCTCATGCCCGGCGGCAGTTGCACCGGCCTGGTGCTGCGGCTGCCGCACCGGCGCGTGGAATCCACCCTGCCCCTGCTGTGGGCGCGAGAGATGCCCAATCCGGTGTACGACCCGCAGTGGCTGCGCGCCCACACCGCGCAAGGCCTGGTGCCCGCGCTGGCCTTCACGCTCTCGCGCCGCAGCCCCAACCACACCGGCCCATTGAGCGACGCGCAGTACCGCGACATTTTTGCGCATGCCCGCGGCCGTTATGGCAGCACGCTGGACTACGCCCGCCAAACCTTGCACGGTCTGCGCGCCCACGGCATTGAAGACCGTGCGTTGGCGCGCCTTCTGCAAAAGTTTGACGACCTGCCCTGAATGAAGGGCGCTGCCCGAGGGCTGCAAGAAGCCCCAGTGCTCGCCCGTTGGGGTCAAGGATCACGGTTCCGGCTATCGCCTGCCGATTGCCTGCCGATTGCCTGCAAGTTGCCGGGAGATTGCCAGCGAGTTGCCTGCGGTCTGTCACCACCGGAGAGTGCCCGGGCGGTGCATCGTGATCGGCTTCCAAACGTACACTGTGGGCATGAACATCGCCGACCTGCGCAAAAGCTACGAAAAAGCCGAACTCAGCGAAACCGCCTCGCACGCCGACCCGCTGCAGCAGTTTGACCAGTGGCTCAAGGAAGCCATCGACAGCCAGGTGCCCGAACCCAACGCCATGACCCTGGCCACCGTGGGTGCCGATCTGCGCCCCACCACGCGGGTGGTGCTGATCAAAGGCTACGACGAGCGCGGCATCGTCTGGTACACCAATTACAACAGCCAGAAAGGCCGCCAGTTGGCCGGCAACCCCTTTGCAGCCCTGCAATTTCACTGGGTGGAGCTTGAGCGGGTGGTGCGCATCGAGGGGCTGGTGGAAAAAGTCAGCGAAGAAGAAAGTGACGCCTACTTCCACAGCCGCCCGCTGGACAGCCGCATTGGCGCCTGGGCCAGCCCGCAGAGCGAGGTGATCGACAGCCGCAGCGTGCTGGTGACCAACGCGGCCAGGTACGGCGCACAGTTCCTGCTGCAACCGCCACGCCCACCACACTGGGGCGGCTACCGGCTCAAGCCCGATGCCTGGCAGTTCTGGCAAGGCCGCCGCAGCCGCCTGCACGACCGCCTGCGTTACACCCTGCAGGCGCAAGGCGGGTGGCTGCGAGAGCGGCTGGCGCCCTGAAGGCGCGGGCTTTCCGCACCGGACAGGGTGGCACATGAACGCCCCACCCTGCAAGCCCACCCTGCGTGGCCACCATACAAAAAGAGGCTCCAGAGGAGCCTCTTTAAGAGATGGAACAGCCTGGCGGCTGTTCACCGTCTCCGTGTTCAGGCCTTGGTGGCCTTCTTGGCCAGATCGGTGGCCTGACGGGAAGCGGCAGCAAAGTTGGCTTGTGCCTGGGCGGTGGCTTTCTGAATGGCCGCTTGCGCTTGCTCAACCGCCTTCTGGCTCTGGTTCACAGCGTTCTGGAAGGCGGCCACGGCCGCTTCGGTACCGGCCGGGGCGTTCTTGGCCATCTGGTCCAGCGAAGCGCCAAAGGCTTTCTGTGCATCGGCCAGCGCCGCTTCGAGCGGGCCGGTGAGGTCGGCGCTGCCTTCGGTGGCAATGTTCTGCACATGCTGGAAATACGCGGCAGACTTTTCGGCCATCGGCTGGAAGAAAGCGGCCTGCAGGCTCATGAATTCTTGCGGGCTCTTGACGGCCAGCACCGCTTTGACGTGGCTGAACGATTCGCCCACCGCAGCTTTGGAAGCGGCCATGTTCAGTTCAACCAATTTCTCCACACTGGTGAAGGCCTTGCCCATGGCGCTTTCGATGGCTTGCAGTTGGGCTTGCTGGGCGGCGATGAGGGTTTCGGCGGGGTTGTTCATGGCGGTTTCCTTGAAAAAAGAGGTTGAAGGCGCCGCCCCTTGCACAAACCCCGCTGGCGGAGATATGTTGCAGTGCAGCATGAGCGCGATTCTACGGGTTATCCCCGGGATGTCCAGCATTTTTGCTGCAACGCAGCATTTTTAGATGCGGTGCTCCAGAAGCCGGCCACCCGACGCGGTCGTCGAGGGCCGACGAACGGGCTCAAAACCCGGTGCTCACCGCGTCCACCACGCGGTAGCCGTCGTCCACCACCGGCAGCCAGCGCCATTTGTCAAACGTGGTGCAGGGATGCGAAATGCCACTGGCCACGGTTTCGGCCAGGCGCGGCCATTCGGCCCGGGGCGCGGTGGCATCGAAGCGCAGGTAGGCGTGCTGGTCGTTGAGCGCGTCGATGCGCCAGTGGGCCGGCACCGGCCGGGGAGCGCCGCCGCAGCCGTCCGAACGCCACAGCGGCTGCGGCAGGTCCAGGTCGTACGACACATCGCGCTTGCCCATGGACAACAAGGCCAGGCCCGGCTCGGGCTGGCTCTGCACGCAGGCCAGCACCTCCAGCGCGGGCTTGAGCGTCTCGCTCAGGTTCAGCCGCTCGCCCACGCAGCACAGGTAGCGGGTGTAGCGCTGGTGGTCGTGGGTGAGGTAGCAGCCCGAGCGCAGCACGCCGCGCACCGGGCGACCCAGATCGGGCCGCAGGCGTTCGGCCACCAGGTCGAAGATGGCCGAACCGCCCGCGCTGAGGATGATTTCGTCGTCTGCCAACCAGCCTTGGGCCATGGCCTCGCGCGCGATGGCGTCCACCCGGTCCATCAGCCCCTGCACCGTGGCGCGGTCCTTCGCGTGGTCGCAATGCGCTGTCGTGCCTTCATAGCACTCGATGCCCGCCAGCCGCAACACCGGGCTGCTGGCGATGCGGGCCGCCGTCTGCCGGGCCTCGTCGGCCGTACGGGTGCCGGTGCGCTGACCGGCCACACCCAGTTCCAGCAGCACTTCAAAACGGCCCTCAAACCCGCGCGCTCCGGCCCAGGTTTCAATGGCCTCCACCTGCCCCACCGAATCGACCAGGAACATCGAGCGCAGGCCCGGCCGTTCGGCGTGCAGACCCGCCAGTGCGTCCAGCTCGGCGCGCTGGATCACCTGGTTGGCGATCAGCAGCACTGGCACGCCGTGGCGCGCCCCCAGCGCCGCCTGGAACACGGTGGCAAAGCTGATGCCCCAGGCCCCGGCGTCCAGCTGCAGCCGCCACAGCTCGGGCGACAGGCTGGTCTTGCCGTGGGGCGCGAGAAACAGACCCCGCCGGGCGCAGAAGTCGCGCATCCAGTGCAGGTTGTGCTGCAGGGCCGACTGTTTGAGCACGGCCAGCGGCAAGGCCAGATCGCCACGCAGCAACTGCCAGCCCTGAGCCGGTATCTGTTCGCGCGCGAGCGGAGCACCGCCGGTGGGAAAGCCTTTGAGGTGGGGACCAAAGACCGTCATGGCGTCAGCGCTTTTGCTGCCGCGCGGCGGCGCGCCGCACCTGACGGCTCTGCCGGGCCAGGTCGCGCTCGGCCTGCTGCGCCCGTTCGGCCGCGCGCTTGTCCCGCCAGCGTTTGCCCAGCACGCGCGCGAGCAAAAAGGTGCAGGCGCTGCACGCCAGCAACAGAAACAGACTGGTGTTGTCCATGGCGCTCACTCCACCCGGGTAATGCGGTGCGGCTTGAAGCCCAGGTCCGCCGCCTTGCCCTTGCGGCCGCGCACGGCCCGGGCGTTGTTCAGGCTGCGGATCTCCAGCGTCTCATCGCGCTCCTTGCCACCGCGGCCGACGCCGTCGATCTTCACGCTGCGGGTGTAAGCACAGGCACCCGCCAGCGTGTCTTTGTCTTCCAGGTCGAGCAGCATCAGCCCGCGGCCGCCCTTTTCCATCTGCTTGAGTTCGCCGATCTCGAAGGTGAGGATGCGCCCGCCGGTGGACGCGCAGGCCACGTGCGTGGCCGGCAGCAGCGGCTGGCCGCCGGAACTGTTGGCCACATGGGACGGCGCGCACACCGTCTCGCCCTCGGCCACGCTGATGAAGGCCTTGCCCGCCTTCTGGCGCGAGATGAGGTTCTCCACCGTGGCCAGGAAGCCGTAGCCACCGCTTCCTGAGAGCAGCAGGCAAGCGTTCAACGGGCCGGCGAAATAGTGCGCCGGCTGGGTGCCCGATTCCAGTTCGATGAAACTGGTGATGGGCTGGCCGTCGCCACGCGCACCGGGCAGGCTGGCCACCGGCACGCTGTAGACGCGGCCATTGCTGCCGAAGACGATGAGCTGGTCCACCGTGCGGCATTCGAAGGTGCCGTACAGCCCGTCGCCGGCCTTGAAGGCGAAACTGGCGGCCTCGTGACCGTGGCCGGAGCGGGCGCGCACCCAGCCCTTGCTGGAAATGACCACCGTCACCGGTTCATCCACCACCTTGATCTCGGCCACGGCCTTTTTCTCGGTCTGGATCAGGGTGCGGCGCGGGTCGGCAAAGGTCTTGGCGTCGGCTTCGATCTCCTTGATCATCAGCCGCCTGAGACTCGCCGGGTTGGCGAGGATGTCTTCGAGCTTGCCTTGTTCCTCGCGCAGCTCCTTGAGCTCCTGCTCGATCTTGATCGCTTCGAGCCGGGCCAGCTGGCGCAGCCGGATTTCAAGGATGTCCTCGGCCTGCCGCTCGCTCAGGCGGAAAGCCTCGATCAGTGCGGCCTTGGGCTCGTCGCTGTGGCGGATGATGCGGATCACCTCGTCGATGTTCAGCAGCACCAGCTGCCGACCTTCGAGGATGTGGATGCGGTCCAGCACCTTGCCCAGGCGATGCTGCGTGCGGCGGGTGATCGTCGTCTGGCGGAAGGCGATCCACTCCTCCAGCATCTGGCGCAGGCTTTTCTGCGTCGGCCGGCCATCGAGCCCGATCATGGTCAGGTTGATCGGTGCCGAGGTCTCCAGGCTGGTGTGGGCCAGCAGCGCGGTGATGAGTTCCTGCTGCTCGATGCGGCTGCTCTTGGGCTCGAACACCAGGCGCACCGGTGCGTCCTTGCTCGATTCGTCGCGCACGCCATCGAGCACCAGCAGCATGCTCGCCTTGAGCTGCGTCTGCTCCTGCGTCAGCGCCTTCTTGCCAGCCTTCACTTTGGGGTTGGTGATTTCCTCGATCTCTTCGAGCACCTTCTGGCTGCTCACGCCGGGCGGCAGCTCGTTGACCACCAGCTGCCACTGGCCACGCGCCAGGTCTTCAATCTTCCAGCGCGCGCGCACCTTCAGGCTGCCGCGGCCGCTGCGGTAGGCGTCGGCAATGTCGCTGGCGGGGCTGATGATCTGGCCGCCGCCGGGATAGTCAGGCCCCGGCAGGATGCTCAGCAGTTCGTCTTCGCTCAACAGGGGGTGCTTGACCAGCGCCACGCAGGCGTCGGCCACTTCGCGCAGGTTGTGGCTGGGGATCTCGGTGGCCAGGCCCACGGCGATGCCGCTGGCGCCGTTGAGCAGGTTGAACGGCAGGCGCGCGGGCAGCTGCTTGGGCTCTTCGAACGAGCCGTCGTAGGTGGGGATGAAGTCCACCGTGCCCTGGTCGATCTCGTCGAGCAGCAGGCCGGTGATCCTGGCCAGCCGGGCTTCGGTGTAGCGCATGGCGGCAGCGCCATCGCCGTCGCGGCTGCCGAAGTTGCCCTGGCCATCGATCAGCGGGTAGCGCTGGCTGAAATCCTGCGCCATGCGCACCAGCGCGTCGTACGCCGCGCTGTCGCCGTGCGGGTGGTACTTGCCCAGCACGTCGCCGACCACGCGGGCGCTCTTGACCGGCTTGGCCGCCGTGTTGCCGGAAAAGCCCAGGCCCATGCGGTCCATGGCGAACAGGATGCGCCGCTGCACCGGCTTCTGGCCGTCGGACACATCGGGCAGGGCCCGGCCCTTGACCACCGAGAGGGCGTATTCGAGGTAGGCGCGTTGCGCGTAGGCGGCCAGACTGTCTTCGCCGGGTTGGGCGATCGGCGTGGAGGTGATCAGGTCTTGGGTCATGAAATCAATGCACGGGAGATGCCAGGGTTGCCAGCGCCCGCGGTACGGGGGTCAAAGTCAACCCCGGCCGGGCGGCAGGGTGGGCGTCGAAGACGAGGCCGACCCTGGTTCGGCACGGGCCTGGCTGACGGTACGCGGCGGCTTGAGGTTGAAATGCAAGGCGGTGACCTTGCGCACGTAGTCAATGGTCTCGGGATAGTTGGGAATGCGGCGCCCGGCACGGTTCACAGCGCCCTCACCCGCGTTGTAGGCGGCCAGCGCCAGCCGCACATCGCCCTTGAAATGCTTGATCAACCAGGCCAGGTAACGCGCGCCGGCCTGGATATTGGTGCGCGGATCGGTCAGGCGCTCACTCACGCTCTGACGCCCGGTGGCCCGGACACCGAAGCGCTCGGCGGTATCGGGAATGACCTGCATCAGGCCCACCGCGCCCTTGGGACTCACGGCCTGCGGATCGAAACCCGATTCGGTGGCAATCACCGCCTGCAGCAGCTCGAACTCCAGGCCGTGCTGACTGGCCGCTTCACGGATCAAGTGGCGCACCGCCTTGAAACGGGTGGAGAGCTCCATCCGGGTGACCGCTGAAGCGCAGGCCTGCGCAGGGCAGCCGCCCACGCCCTGTCGGGCTGTGCCGGCATCGCGGTAGAGCAACTCATAGCGAGCGCTCAGCGGGCGGTCTGCATAGTGGGTGTAGCCGTTTTGATCGCGATAGGCCCAGATTTCGGCCTGCGCCGGCGCGGCCAGCGTCACGGTCAGCCACGCAACCCCCAGCAACCGAGCCCAACACGCCATCACACATCCACCTCCACGGTATCGCCGTGGAGTTCCATGAGTTCGCGCCGGGCTGCCGCTTCGCCTTTGCCCATCAGCTGCGTGATCAGGGCCTCGGTGCGGGCAAAGTCCAGATTGCCCAGTTTCACTGGCAGCAGGCGGCGGGTGTCGGGGTTGAGGGTGGTGTCCCACAGCTGCTCGGCGTTCATTTCGCCCAGGCCCTTGAAGCGGCTGATCTGGCACTTCTCGCGGCTCACGCCGTCTTTTTCGGCCTTGTCCAAAATGGCGTGCAGTTCGCCTTCGTCCAGCGCGTACTGTTTGGCCGCCGGTTTCTTGCCGCGCGCCGGTACGTCCACCCGAAACAGCGGCGGCCGCGCCACGTACACATGGCCGGCCTCGATCAGCTTGGGAAAGTGGCGGAAGAACAGGGTGAGCAGCAGCACCTGGATGTGCGAGCCGTCCACGTCAGCGTCCGACAGAATGCAGACCTTGCCGTAGCGCAGACCGCTGAGGTCCGGACTGTCGTTTGGCCCGTGCGGATCGACGCCGATGGCGACCGAGATGTCGTGGATTTCGGTGTTGGCGAACAGGCGGTCGCGGTCGACCTCCCAGGTGTTGAGCACTTTGCCGCGCAGCGGCAGCACGGCCTGGCATTCCTTGTCGCGCCCCATCTTGGCGCTACCGCCGGCCGAGTCGCCCTCGACCAGAAAGAGTTCGTTGTGCGCGATATCGCGGCTCTCGCAGTCGGTCAGCTTGCCGGGCAGCACGGCCACGCCCGAGCCCTTGCGCTTTTCGACTTTCTGGCCGGCCTTCTGCCGGCTCTGCGCGGCCTTGATGGCCAGCTCGGCCAGCTTCTTGCCGTAGTCCACGTGCTGGTTGAGCCAGAGTTCGAGCGCCGGGCGCACGAAACCACCGACCAAGCGCACCGCGTCGCGGGAGTTCAGGCGCTCTTTCACCTGGCCCTGGAACTGCGGGTCCAGCACCTTGGCGCTGAGCACATAGCTGGCGCGGGCAAATACGTCTTCGGGCAGCAGTTTCACGCCTTTGGGCAGCAGCGCATGCAGTTCGATGAAGCCCTTCACGGCCTGGAACAGGCCGTCGCGCAAGCCGCTGTCGTGCGTGCCGCCAGCGCTGGTGGGAATCAGGTTGACGTAGCTCTCGCGCACCGGCGCGCCCTCTTCGGTGAAGGCCACAGCCCAGGCAGCGCCCTCGCCTTCGGCGAAGCTGTCGTCCTTGCTGTCGGCATAGCCCTCGCCCTCGAACATCGGGATCACCGGGTCGGTGGTCAGGGTCTGTTGCAGGTAGTCGCGCAGGCCGCCCTTGTACTGCCAGACCTGCGTTTCGCGGGTCTTCTCGTTGAACAGCGTGACCTGCACGCCTGGCATCAGCACCGCCTTGCTGCGCAGCAGGTGCGTCAGCTCACCAAGGGGCAGCGCAGCGGCATCAAAATATTGGGCATCGGGCCAGGCGCGCACCGTGGTGCCCTGCTTGCGGTCGCCCTCGCCCTTGGGGCTGACCACCAGCGGCTCGACCACGTCGCCACCGGCAAACACGATGCGGGCCACCTGAGCGTCGCGGTAGCTGGTGACTTCCAACCGTCTGGACAACGCATTGGTCACGCTCACGCCCACGCCGTGCAGGCCGCCGGAGAAGCTGTAGGCGCCGCCCTGGCCTTTGTCAAACTTGCCGCCCGCATGCAGGCGGGTGAACACCAGTTCGACGACCGGGGCGTTTTCCTCCGGGTGCAGGCCGAAGGGAATGCCGCGGCCGTCGTCCTCCACGCTCACCGAGCCGTCGGTGTGCAGCGTGACCTTGATCTTCTTGCCAAAGCCCGCCAGCGCCTCGTCGGCGGCGTTGTCGATGACTTCCTGGATGATGTGCAGCGGGTTGTCGGTGCGGGTGTACATGCCCGGCCGCTGCTTGACCGGCTCCAGACCCTTGAGGACGCGGATGGAGCTTTCGGAATAGGCATTTGATGGAGTAACCATGGCGGCGGATTGTAAGCATGCACCCTGCAAAGACTGTATGAATCCACAGACCGGGCCGGTGGCAGGTCCCACCCCCCCATGAGCCGGCCATCGTGAACGACCAACGGGCTGACACCTCCACGACCCCCACCCGCAGGCGAATTGGCTACATTTACCGGATGTCCACTCAAGCTGCTCCCCTTCGTCTGTCGGCCGTGCAGGTGCTCGCCTGCGGCGCGGCCATCGTCACCCTGTCCATGGGGGTGCGCCACGGCTTCGGCCTCTGGCTGCAGCCGATCACCCAGGACATGGGCTGGACGCGCGAGAACTTTGCCTTCGCGCTGGCGGTACAAAACCTGGCCTGGGGCTTCTTCGGCATCTTCGCCGGCATGGCGGCCGATCGCTTCGGCGCCTTCCGCGTACTGCTGGTCGGTGCGCTGCTGTACGCCCTGGGCCTGGCCGGCATGGCGCTGTCTCCCACCCCCTTCGTCTTCATGCTCACCGCCGGACTGGTCATTGGCGCCGCACAGGCGGGCACCACCTATGCCGTCATCTACGGCGTGATCGGCCGCCAGATCCCGGCCGAGAAGCGCTCCTGGGCCATGGGTGTGGCTGCGGCGGCCGGCTCCTTCGGCCAGTTTTTGATGGTGCCGGTCGAAGGCTGGCTGATCGGCGGTTTCGGCTGGCAGAACGCGCTGCTCATCCTGGGCGCCGCGGTGCTGCTGATCATGCCGCTGGCCCTGTTCCTGCGCGAGCCGGGCTTCACCGGTGGCACCGCCCCGAAACGCGAACAGACCATCGGCCAGGCCCTGCGCGAGGCCTTCGGCTACCGCAGTTTCCAGCTGCTGATGGCCGGCTATTTCGTCTGTGGCTTCCAGGTGGTGTTCATCGGCGTGCACATGCCCAGCTACCTCAAGGACAACGGCCTGTCACCGCAGGTGGCCAGCTACGCGCTGGCGCTCATCGGCCTGTTCAACGTCATCGGCACCTATGCCGCGGGCGCGCTGGGTCAGCGCATGGCCAAGCGCCACATCCTGGCTTTCATCTACTTTGCACGCTCGGTCGCCATCGTGTTGTTCCTGTGGGCGCCGCTGACACCGACCAGCGTCTACATCTTCTCGGCGGTCATGGGGGTGCTCTGGCTGTCCACCGTGCCGCCGACCAATGCCGTGGTGGCCCAGATCTTCGGCGTGGCCCACCTGTCCATGCTCGGCGGCTTCGTGTTCTTCAGCCATCAGATCGGCAGCTTCATGGGCGTCTGGCTGGGCGGTTTCCTCTACGACAAGACCGGCAGCTACGACATCGTCTGGTACATCGCCATCGCGCTGGGCGTGTTCGCGGCCCTGGTCAACCTGCCGGTGCGTGAGACGGCCATTGCCCGCGGCCCGCAGCGGGTGGGAGCGGTGGCGTGAAGCACCTGGCGGTCCAGGCGCTGGTCTGGTCTGCGGTCGCACTGGCCCTGGCGGGCGCCTGGTCGCTCTACACCCAGCCCGACTTTCTGGTCGATCTGGCCGACCGCGTCTGGAGCTGCTTTTGAACACCGCCCTGCGCCGCTTCGCGTCTTCCCCTTCTGGGTGCAAAGGGGGGACGCACCCCGTGGCCCGGCCAAGCCGGTTCCACGGGTGCCCTGGATGCGCGCGCGACGCCTCTGCTGATTGACATGCACGGTACAGAATCGCCTTCGCCCTGGGTACAGCGCTGGTCGCACCTCATCGCCCCCGGCGGCTCGGTGCTCGACGTGGCCTGTGGCGCCGGCCGCCACCTGCGCTGGTTCGCGGCACGCGGCCATGCGGTGATCGGCGTCGACCGTGACCCGGCTGCTGTCGAGGCGGCCATGGCCGCCGCCGGCAGTGGCGCCCGGGTGCTGCAAGCCGACATCGAGAACGGCCCCTGGCCCTTGGCCGGCCAGCGCTTCGATGCGGTGGTGGTCACGAACTACCTCTGGCGGGCGCTGTTGCCGACCATCGTGGACAGCGTGGCCGAAGGCGGCGTGCTGATCTACGAAACCTTCGCCGCGGGCAACGAGACGGTGGGGCGCCCTGCACGGCCGGACTTCCTGCTCCAGCCCGGCGAGCTGCTGCTCACCTGCGAGGGGCTGCACGTGGTGGCCTACGAGAACGGCTTTCTCGACGCGCCCGAGCGTTTCGTGCAGCGCATCGCCGCGGTGCGAAGACGGCCCGCCGATGCCACCCCGCCCGCGCGCCATCGGCTGCAGCCCGCTGGGTAGAATGAGTGATTCGCGCCCGCGCGCCGGATCGAAACCGTCCTGAACGGCGCCCGCCGGCGCCCCTTTCGCACCAACGAGACCATGAAGACCATCACCGGCAGCATCGTCGCCCTCGTCACCCCCTTTCACCCCGACGGCAGCGTCGATTACCCCGCCCTGCGACGGTTGATCGACTGGCACATTGCCGAAGGGACCGATTGCATCGGCGTGGTCGGCACCACGGGCGAATCACCCACCGTCAACGTGCAGGAGCACTGCGAAATCATCCGCGTCTCTGTCGAGCAGTCGGCTGGACGCGTGCCCATCATGGCCGGCTGCGGCGCCAATTCCACAGCCGAGGCCATCGAACTGGCGAAATTCGCCAAAAAGGTGGGGGCCGACTGCCAGCTGCAGGTGGTGCCCTACTACAACAAGCCGACCCAGGAAGGCCAGTACCAGCATTTCAAGGCCATTGCCGAGGCCACCGGTGACCTGCCTGTCATTCTGTACAACGTGCCCGGCCGCACGGTGGCCGACATGGCGCTGGACACCGTGCTGCGCCTGGCCGAAGTGCCCGGTATCGTCGGCATCAAGGAAGCCACCGGCAACATCGAACGCGCGCAGTGGCTGATCCGCGAAACACCAGCGGACTTTGCCGTTTACTCGGGCGATGATCCCACGGCGGTGGCTTTGATGTTGTGTGGTGGCCAGGGCAATGTCAGCGTGACCGCCAACATCGCTCCGCGACTGATGCACCAGTTGTGTGTGGCCGCGATCGCCGGCGACGTGCGCAAGGCGATGGAGATCCAGTTGCGCCTGCTGCCGGTGCACAAGAACCTGTTCGTCGAGGCCAACCCCATCCCGCTGAAGTGGGCCATGGCGCGCATGGGTCTGTGCGGCGAGACCATGCGCCTGCCGCTCACCCCCATGAGCCGCTCGCTGGAACCGGTGGTCGAAGCCGCCCTCAAAACCAGTGGGCTGCTCACCTGAGCCCCCACCCCCTCTCACCAACCGATTGCCTGCGCTCATGCAACCCATCCGCCCCCTGCCCTCTGCTGCCCGACTGGGCCTGCTCACCGCTGCCGCCCTGCTGGCCACCGGCTGCAGCGTGCTGCAGGAAGACAAGATCGACTACCGCAGCGCCCAGAAAGCCACGGCCCTGGACGTGCCACCCGACCTGACACAGCTCAGCCGTGACTCGCGCTACCAACTGCCAGGGTCGGTGGTCACGGCCAGCGGCTACCAGTCGGCCACGCCGCTGGCGGCATCCGGCGAAGTGACCGCCACCAGCCGTATCGGCGATGTGCGCATCGAACGCTCGGGCGACCTGCGCTGGCTGGTGGTCGATCGCCCGGCCGACAAACTGTGGAGCCCGATCAAGGACTTCTGGCAGGAAAACGGCTTCGCGCTGGCGGTCGAGCAGCAGCCGCTGGGTGTGATGGAAACCGACTGGAGTGAAAACCGGGCCAAGCTGCCACAGGATTTCATCCGCCGCACCATCGGCCGGGTGTTCGACAACCTGTACTCCACCAGCGAGCGCGACAAATTCCGCACCCGCCTGGAACGCAACCCGGCGGGCGGCACCGATGTGTTCATTTCGCACCGCGGCATGGAAGAGGTGTACACCAGCACCAGCAAGGACCAGACGGTCTGGCAACCGCGTGCCAGCAACCCCGAGCTGGAAAACGAGTTCCTGCGCCGGCTGATGCTCAAACTGGGGGCCACCGAAGCACAGGCTCAGGCTGCCTTGGCCAGCGCCCCGGCGCAAACAGCGCCGCGCATGGTCACGATCGACGGTGCCCCCGCGTTGCAGATCGGTGATGGATTCGACCGTGCCTGGCGCCGCGTCGGGCTGTCGCTCGATCGCAGCGGCTTCACGGTGGAAGACCGCGATCGCAGCCAAGGGGTGTATTTCGTGCGCCTGGTCAATGAGCAGAAAGCCGAGCAACCCGGGTTTTTCTCGCGCCTGTTCGGCGGCAACAACCCCACGACCAACGCCCCTGTCTCCTATCGCATCCAGGTGCGGGCCGGCGCAGACAACAGCACCAGCGTGCGGGTGCTCAACGCGCAGGGTCAGGTCGACCCCTCGCCCACCGGTCAAAAGATCCTGCAACTCCTGGCCAACGACATGCGGTGATGCGTCGAGACGGCACGGTAGCCGTTACACCGCGGGTCGTGCCCCCACCCCGGCAGACCCCACAAAAAAAACCGCTGCACAGGCAGCGGTTTTCTTGTCTTCAAGCAAGGGGGCGAAGCACCCTCGCCATCCACGACCGACTTACTGAGCCGGCTTGGCGGGAGCGTCAGCAGCTGCGGGGGCGGCCGGTGCAGCGGTGGTGGCGGTGGAAGCCGCGGCAGCGCTGTCAGCGGCGGTGGGGGCAGGGGCGGCGGCCGGTGCAGCCTCGGCGGGCGCCGGAGCAGCAGCAGGAGCGGCCGGAGCGGCCACCGGGGCCTCTTCTTTCTTGCCGCAGGCGGACAGGGCAACGGCGGCAAACAGGCTGGCGATCACGAGGGTCTTGTTCATATCAAAAGTTCCGATGGAGAGTCAAGCAAGAGAAATCGATTGCGGTGTCAGGCAGCAGAAGCACAGACTTCACGTCGCCGTCACCCACCAAGAGCAAAAGCGATCCCTCGCCCCTGGCTGCGGCGAATGATACGGATTTCAGATCATCCGTATTTACCCTGATCGATATTTTTTCAGCAACACGGTCAAAGTGTTGCAAAAAACACAAAATCGACCGCGAGGAGGCCGTGCCCTGCAGTCGCCGCGCTCACGCTGGGCTGCAACAGCGCAGCCAGCCGGCGGCGAACCAGTCTTGCAGCAGGGCCTGGGCCTGGCTGCTGGCACGGCGCACCGCAGCGGCTGGCAGGGCGCGCCGGTCGGCCAGGGCGCGCATCAGGCGCGCGTCGGCGCCACCGGCCCGAAAACTCTCGCCGTTGATGAAGATGTGGCGCTCGTCGTACATCATGCGGGTTCGGCGGTCGAGCGCGACGGCGCCGGGCGTCCAATCATGGTCCGGCTCGTCAAACCACACGCGCGGCTTGGGCTCGGTCATCACCTCGCCCAGCGCACAGGCCAGCGATTCGCGCTCCGACAACAGGCGCTGCAGGCCATCGGCTGCAAAGTCCTGCAGGGCCTGCGGAATGGCCGCTGGGGTGGTGGTGGCCGCCTGGTGCGGGTCGCGGTAGAGCGTGGTGTCTTCAAAGTCGTCGGCCATGCGCTGCAACAGTTCGCCGGCCAGGCCGCCGCGCTGGGGCACGCGAAAACCCATCGAATAGGTCATGCAGTCGTCACCCACCGCGATGCCGTCGTGCGCCCAGCGCGGCGGCAGGTAGAGCATGTCGCCGGGGCCGAGCAGGTGCTCCTCCTCGGGTTGGAAATGGCTCAGGATCTTCAGTGGGACGTCTGGCTCCAGCGACAGGTCTTTCTGCCGGCCGATGCGCCACAGGCGCTGGCCGCTGGCCTGCAGCAGGAACACGTCGTAACTGTCAAAGTGCGGGCCGACACCGCCGCCATCGCTGGCCCAGGAGATCATCAGGTCGTCCAGCCGCGCGTCGGGCACGAAACGGAAACGGCCAAGCAGTTCGTGCGCCGCATCCAGGTGCAGGTCGACACCCTGCACCAGCAGGGTCCAGCGCTTTTGCTTGAACGGCGGAAAACTGTGGCGGCCGAAAGGTCCGTGCCTGAGCTGCCAGCCCGCAGGCTGGTGCACGATCAGACGCGACTCGACCGCCTCATCGCCCGCCAGCGCGAACAGCTGGGGCCGGGTGAGCAGGGGCTGGAAATCGGGGAAGGCGTTGCGGATCAACAGCGGCTTTTTTTGCCAATGGCGGCGCATGAACTGCGCCGGCGTGAGGCCACCGAGCATCGGGCGTGGCGTGTCGACGGGATCGGGTGAGCTGGAGCGGCGTTGGGGTGTCATGGGAGAATTGTCGAATGAAAATCACCGAAACATGCGTCGTGGCACTGACCTGGACGCTCAAAGACACGCTGGGCGAAACGCTGGATGTGCTGGACGACCCGGTGGAATTCCTGGTCGGCGGCAGCGATCTGCTGGAGAGCATTGAAAAGGCCCTGCAGGGCCATGAGCCGGGCGACACGCTGGAACTGCACCTGGAGCCGTCCGACGCCTTTGGCGACTACGACGACCGCCTGCTGTTTCTCGAACCGCGCCACCTGTTTCCCGAACAGATCGAGGAAGGCATGGGCTTCGAGGGCCTGCCCGCGGGCTGCAACCCCAGCGCACCCCGGGACCGGCTGTATTTCGTCAGCGACATCTACCCCGACCATGTGGTGCTCGACGGCAACCATCCGCTGGCGGGCATGGCGCTGCGCATCACCCTGAAGGTGCACGGTGTGCGCGAGGCCGAGGTGGGCGAAGTCGGCCGCGGCACGCTGGGCACCGGCTTCTTCCGCACGCAGGTGGACGCAACCGAACACCCGGACGCCCCGCACAGCCCAGCCAAACCCACGTTGCACTGAGCGTCTGAACCACTGAGCCGAACGGCCAGACAAAAGGGCTGCCGCGGCAGCCCTTTCTTTTGGGTGACCCGATCAGCCAGCGCTCAGCGCGTGCCGGTCGATCCGTAACCGCCTGCGCCACGCTCGCTGGCCACAGCGAAGTCCTGGACCACGTTGAAGCGCGCCTGCACCACCGGCACGATGACCATCTGCGCGATGCGTTCCATGGGCTCGATGGTGAAGGGCACGTCGCTGCGGTTCCAGGCGCTGACCATCAGCTGGCCCTGGTAGTCGCTGTCGATCAGGCCGACGAGGTTGCCCAGCACGATGCCGTGCTTGTGGCCCAGCCCCGAGCGCGGCAGGATCATGGCCGCATGGCCCGGATCGGCCAGGTGGATGGCCAGGCCGGTGGGAACCAGCTGCCAGGCGTTGGGCGCCAGGGTCAGCGGCGCGTCGAGGCAGGCGCGCAGATCAAGCCCGGCGCTGCCGGGGGTGGCGTAGGCCGGCAAGTGCCCGGCCATGCGCGGGTCGAGGATCTTGACGTCGATCTGCATGCCGCCCGGCCCCGGTTCACTCGGCTGCCTTCTTGAGCGCTTCTTCGAGCGCCTTGGCGGGGTCGACCTCGGCGTCTTCTGCAGCGGCTGGCGCCTCCAGGCCGGGCGCCGCGCCTTCCTCTGCAGGGGCTTCCTCTTCCTGCAGATCCTGCATGTTGTTGAGCATGTCGGTCACCGCCGCGTCGTCCACCTTCACGGTTTGGCCCAGACTGCCCAGCACCAGCTGCGGGTTGAACAGGATCACCGACACCATGATCAGCTGCAGGATGATGAAGGCGATCGAGCCCTTGTAGATCTGTGCCGTGGTCACCGCCGGGATGCGCTCGCCGGTCACCTTGTCGGTGTAGTCCTCGCGCGCGGCCACACTGCGCAGGTAGAACAGCGCAAAGCCAAAGGGCGGCGTCAGGAACGAGGTCTGCATGTTCATGGCCAGCAGCACACCGAACCAGATCAGGTTGATGTCCAGGCTCTCGGCCACTGGCGCCAGCAGCGGGATCACGATGAAGGCGATCTCGAAGAAGTCAATGAACATGCCCAGGATGAACACCAGCAGGTTCACGAACAGCAGGAAGCCCATCTGGCCGCCCGGCAGCTTGTCAAACAGATGCTCGACCCAGATATGGCCGTCGGCGGCGTTGAAGGTGAAGCTGAACACCGTCGAGCCGATCAGGATGAAGAGCACGAAGATCGACAGCTTGGTGCTGTTCTCCATGGCTTCATAGAGCAGCTTCATGCTCAGCGTGCGGCGGGCCGCCGCCATGATCAGCGCACCCAGCGCGCCCATGGCACCGCCTTCGGTGGGGGTGGCGATGCCCAGGAAGATGGTGCCCAGCACCAGGAAAATCAGCACCAGCGGCGGGATCAGCACAAAGGTCACCTGCTCGGCCAGGCGCGAGAGCAGGCCCAGGCGCAGCACGCGGTTGATGATGGCCAGGCCCAGCGCCAGGAAGGAGCCGACAGTGATCGACATGATCACGATCTCGTCACCGGCCGGCGCCATTTCGCGGCCAATCATCGGGTTGATGACGGCTTCGTGGTTGAGCGACCAGATGTAGCTGACCGCAGCGCAAATGGCCAGCAGCACCAGCAACGAGCGGTGGCCGGAGGCGCCACTGTCCTCGCGGTAGATGCGGGCTTCGGGCGGCAGGGCGGGCACCCACTTGGGCTTGATGATGGCCACTGCAGCGATGAAGGTGAGGTACAAGCCCACCAGCATCAGGCCGGGGATGAGCGCGCCGGCGTACATGTCACCCACCGAGCGGCCCAGCTGGTCGGCCAGCACGATGAGCACCAGCGAGGGCGGAATGGCCTGCGCCAGCGTGCCCGAGGCGGTGATGGTGCCGGTGGCAATGGTGCGGTTGTAACCGTAGCGCAGCATGATGGGCAGCGAGATCAGGCCCATGGAGATGACCGCCGCGGCCACCACACCGGTGGTGGCGGCCAGCAGCGCACCCACCAGCACCACCGCCACGGCCAGACCGCCGCGCACCGGGCCAAACACCTGGGCCACGGTTTCCAGCAGATCCTCGGCCATGCGGCTGCGCTCGAGCACGATGCCCATGAGGGTGAAGAACGGGATCGCCAGCAGCGTGTCGTTCTGCATGATGCCGAACACCCGCAGGGGCAGCGCCTGGAACAGGTTGGAGGGGAACAGCCCGACCTCCATGCCGATCACGCCGAAGAACAGGCCGGTGGCCGCCAGGGCGAATGCCACCGGAAAACCCGTCAGCAGGAAAAACAGCAGGCCCGCGAACATCAGCGGGACGAAGTTGTTGGCAATGAATTCCATGACAGTCTCGCTCAACGGGAGGTGGCGGGTGCAGCGGCCGCCGATGCCTGCTCAGCCTCGGCAATCTGCTTGGCCAGCAGTTCGCTCTCGCTCGGTCCGGTGTGGTCCAGCGGATCGGCGCCCTGACCGGTGAGGAAGGCGAAACGTTTGATGAGTTCGGACACGCCCTGCAGCATCAGCACGGCAAAGCCCGCCGGGATCAACAGGTAGACCGGCCAACGGATCAGGCCACCGGCGTTGGACGACATTTCGCCCGACATCCAGGCGCGCTCGAACACCGGCCAGCCCTCGTAGATCATCAGAATGCACAGCGGGAACAAAAAGACCAGGATGCCCACCACGTCGATCCAGTTGCGGGTGCGCTGGCTGAACTTGGTCGAGATGAAGTCGATGCGCACATGGGCGTTGCGCAGGAAAGCGTAGCCGCCACCGAGCATGAACACGGCGGCAAACAGGTACCACTGGATTTCCAGCCACGCGTTGGAGCTGGTGCCGAACACGCGGCGGATGATGGCGTTGCCCGCGCTGATGAGGGTGGCCGCGAGAATGAGCCACATCGCCAGCTTGCCGATCAGGCCGTTGAGGCCATCGATGAGACGGGAGAGTTTGAGCAATGAAGACATGATGATCCCCATGGTGGATGGGAAAACCGAAACGGAGCAGCACTGTAGCGGCTGGCCACCCGGTCAGCCTGTGGCCAGGCTGACGGGTGACGCAGTGCCGGATGCCGCACAAAAAACCCCGCGGGCGCGGGGTTTCAAAGGCACTGTGACCAGCCGGCTTACAGCTTGGCCGACTGCATGTAGCGGTCGAACTGGGCCTCGGTGAAGCGGAACCACAGGTTCGACTCCTTGCGGAAGTTCGAGTAATCGGTGTACACCTTCTTCCAGTTCGGGTTGCTGGCGCTGAGCTCCGAGTAGAGGGCCATGGACTCCTTGAACGCCAGATCCATCACCGCCTTGGGGAAGGGCAACACCTTGGCACCACCGGCCACCAGGCGCTTGAGGGCGGCCGGGTTGCGGGCATCGTAGCGGGCCTGCATCTCGCTGTGGGCGTAAGCAGCCGCCGTCTCGACCATGGCCTGGTGGTCTTTGGACAGCGCGTTGAAAGCGGCTTTGTTGATGTAGAAGTCCAGCTGGGCGCCGCCTTCCCACCAGCCCGGGTAGTAGTAGTTCTTGGCCACTTTCTGGAAGCCCAGCTTTTCATCGTCGTACGGGCCAATCCACTCGGTCGCGTCGATGGTGCCTTTTTCCAGGGCCTGGTAGATCTCACCACCGGGGATGTTTTGCGGCACACCGCCCATGCGCGAGAGCACCTTGCCGGCAAAACCGCCGATGCGCATCTTCAGGCCCTTGATGTCGGCCGCGGTCTTGATTTCCTTGCGGTACCAGCCGCCCATTTGCGCGCCGGTGTTACCGCCCGGGAAGTTGACGATGTTGTACTGGTTGTAGAACTCGCGCATCAGCTTCAGGCCGTTGCCGTCGTAGTACCAGGCGGTCAGCTGCCGGCTGTTGAGGCCAAACGGAATGGCGGTGCCGATGGCGAAGGTGTCGTCCTTGCCGAAGTAGTAGTACGGTGCGGTGTGGCCCGCTTCGACCGTGCCCTGCTGCACGGCGTCCACCACGCCGAAGGCCGGGACCAGTTCACCCGGTGCGTGCACCGTCACGGAAAACTTGCCACCCGACATCTCGTTGATCTTGCCGGCGAACACGTCGGCAGCGCCATAAATCGTGTCCAGCGCCTTGGGGAAGCTGGAGGTCAGGCGCCAGCGGATGGCGGCCTGGGCGTGCACGGCCGGTGCAGCACCGGCGGCCAGCACGCCGGCGATACCAGCGTGCTTGATAAGGGAACGACGATCCATGTGATTAACTCCGTGGTTGGTATGGCTCACACCCGCTGTGTCACAGCAGGGACTGTCTTCAGTCCCGCGCATTGTAGAGAGGCACCCCTGTGCATCCGTACGGGTTTTCCCTTGAAAAAACGCCCCCCCTGGACGGTGTTCAGCTTGGTGACAGCCTGCCCTGGCAGGACTGAAAAATGTTCACAAAAAAACTGAAGAAACCTGCTCTGCGGCGGGCTTGAGCGCAAGACGGGGACTGCACATCACCGCGTCCGGGTGGTTCAGGCCACCGCCTTCAGATCGTCGGGTGGATCGCCGAGCAGTGCCCCCAGGCGCTGGCGCACCGAACGCTCGATGCCGGCGGCATCCAGCCCCTCCAGGGCCAGCAGCTTGGCCGGGTCGCCGTGCTCGATGAAGGCATCGGGCAGGCCCAGGGTGAGCACCGGCAGCGTGCAGCCGTCGGCCTGCAAGGCTTCGAGCACCGCCGACCCGGCGCCGCCCATGCGGCTGGCCTCTTCGACCGTCACCAGCGCCTGGTGGGTGCGGGCGAGTTCGCGCAGCAGCTGGGTGTCCAGCGGTTTGGCCCAGCGCATGTTGGCCACCGTGGCATCCAGGCGCTCGGCGGCGGCCAGCGCCGGGTACAGCAGGGAGCCAAAGGCCAGAATGGCGACCTTGCGCCCCTGGCGGCGCAGTTCGCCTTTGCCGTAGGGCAGCCCGTCCAGACCGCTGGGCACGCGGGCCCCCACGCCCGATCCGCGCGGATAGCGCACCGCCACCGGGTGCGACTGGGCGTAGGCGGTGGACAGCAGTTGGCGCGTCTCGGCCTCGTCGGCCGGGCAGGCGATGGCCATGTTGGGGATGCAGCGCAGGTAGGCGATGTCGTACGCGCCCGCGTGGGTGGCCCCGTCGGCACCGACCAGGCCGGCGCGGTCGAGCGCAAACACCACCGGCAGGTTTTGCAGTGCCACGTCGTGGATCAGCTGGTCGTAGGCCCGCTGCAGGAAGGTGGAATAGATGGCCACCACCGGCTTGAGGCCTTCGCAGGCCAGACCGGCCGCAAAGGTCACGGCGTGCTGCTCGGCGATGCCGACATCAAAGTAGCGGCCCGGGAAACGCTTGTGGAACTCCACCATGCCCGAGCCCTCACGCATGGCGGGGGTGATGCCCACCAGCCGGGTGTCTTGTTCGGCCATGTCACACAGCCACTGGCCAAACACCTGGGTGAAGGTGGGCTTGGGTGGCGTGGCGGGCTTGACGATGCCCACCGCCGGGTCGAACTTGCCGGGGCCGTGGTACGCCACCGGATCGGCCTCGGCCAGCTTGTAGCCCTGGCCCTTTTTGGTCACCACATGCAGAAACTGCGGGCCTTCGCCACGGTCGAGCAGCTGGCGCACGTTCTCCAGGGTGGGGATCAGCGACTCGAGGTCGTGCCCGTCGATGGGGCCGATGTAGTTGAAGCCGAATTTCTCGAACAGCGTGGCCGGCACCACCATGCCCTTGGCGTGTTCTTCGAAGCGCTTGGCCAGCTCGAACAGCGGCGGTGCGCCCTTGAGCACGGTTTTACCCACGTTTTTGGCGGCGGCATAGAACTGCCCGCTCATCAACTGCGCCAGGTAGCGGTTGAGCGCACCCACCGGCGGCGAGATCGACATGTCGTTGTCGTTGAGGATGACCAGCAGCCGTCCATGCTCAACACCCGCGTTGTTCAGCGCCTCAAAAGCCATGCCCGCGCTCATGGCCCCGTCGCCGATGATGGCCACGGCATGGCGGCTCTCGCCCTTCATGTGGGCGGCCAGGGCCATGCCCAGCGCCGCCGAGATCGAGGTGCTGGAATGCCCGACGCCGAAGGTGTCGTAAGCGCTTTCCTCGCGGCGCGGAAAGCCGCTGATGCCGCCGAGCTGGCGCAGGGTGTGCATCTGGTCGCGGCGCCCGGTCAGGATTTTGTGCGGGTAGGTCTGGTGGCCCACGTCCCACACCAGGCGATCCTCGGGCGTGTTGAACACATAGTGCAGTGCAATGGTCAGCTCGACCGTGCCGAGGTTGGAACTCAGATGCCCGCCGGTCTTGGACACGCTGTCGAGCACGAAAGCGCGCAATTCGTCGGCCAGCGGCCGCAGCTGGGCGCGGCCCAGACGCCGCACATCGGCAGGCGAATCGATGGTGGACAGCAGGGAACTCATGATGGGTTCGCTTGAGAAAAAAAAGGGGTTCAGGCCATCAGCTGGCCCGGCGCCCGACCCAGTCGGCCAGGGCATGCAGGGTGTCGGTGTGGGTCAAGCCGCTCAGGCGCAAGGCGTCGTGGGCCTGCTCCAGCAGGTGATCGGCATAGGCCTGCGCGGCCTGCAAGCCCAGCAGCGCCACAAAAGTGGGTTTGTCGGCAGCGGCGTCCTTGCCGGCGGTTTTGCCCAGGGTGGCCGAATCGGCGGTCACGTCCAGCACGTCGTCCACCACCTGAAACGCCAGCCCCAGGCTGGCACCATAGCGCTGCAACTGCAGCCGCGCCTGCGCGTCGGGCTGCCCGCAGCTGGCGCCCATCAGCACGCTGGCCTGCAGCAGCGCACCCGTCTTGCGGCGGTGCATGGCCTCCAGCGCCGGCTGGTCCAGCGGCCGGCCCACGCTGGCCAGGTCCACCGCCTGGCCGCCCGCCATGCCGTCGGCACCTGCGGCCAGCGCCAGCTGGCGGCACAGCGAGGCCGCCAGCGCATCGGGCAGCGAACCGTCGGCCGGCACCAGCAACTCAAACGCCAGCGCCTGCAAAGCATCGCCCACCAGCAGGGCCTGCGCCTGGCCAAACTGCACATGCACCGTGGGCTTGCCGCGGCGCAACACGTCGTTGTCCATGCACGGCATGTCGTCGTGCACCAGCGAATAGGCGTGGATCAGCTCCACCGCGCAGCCCGCGCGCAGCGCTGCCGCCGCGTGGCCCTGCACCGCCTCACAGGCGGCCAGCGTGAGCAGGGGGCGCAGGCGCTTGCCGCCATCGAGCACCGCGTACCGCATGGCCGCGCCCAGGCCGGCCGGCGCATCGGCCGGCACCCACTGCGACAGGGCGCGCTCCACGCGCTGCTGCTGCGTGTTGCGCCACTGCGCAAAGCCGGTGGTTGCTGGCGCGTCAGCAGTGCTCATGCGCCGGTCCAGGGTTTGGCTTCCCCGGCCTCCATCACCTGGATCTGGTCTTCGACCGCCTGCAGGCGCGCACGACAAAATGCCAGCAGCTCAGCCCCACGCTGGTACTGGGTCAACAACTGGTCCAGCGGCAACTGGCCGCTGTCCAACCGGGCCACCAGCTGCTCCAGCTCCAGCAGGGCAGCTTCGTAGCTGGGGGCCACCGCCGCGTCGGGCTTGGCTCGGGAGGCTCGCGCAGGGGGGGAGGTGGTCATTCGGGGTGGGGCAGGCGGTGCAATGCCCTGAAGAAACAAGCCGGTCATTTTAGCCACCGCCCCGGCCTGCCGCCGACGGGCGGGCCCCACGCGGGCCGGGGTTTTCAGACCCCCGGGGTACACTACGCTGCCTTTTTTTCTTGTTCAACTGACGGGCCGCCAAAGCCCGGAGGGACGCAGCACTTTCACCCATCCCCGCGCAGCGATCGTTCACCCGCTCCAGCGCTTCACCCTGCCCCTTCATAGGGGGAGTCTTTAGGTCAGGACCACCATGTCTGATTTGAGTCTTCAGCTCCAGCAGGCCGCAAGCCAATTGCCGGTTTCCAGCTATTTCGACGAGGCGCTGTTCCGCAGGGAACTTGACACCCTCTTTCAGCGCGGGCCCCGCTATGTGGGGCACGCCAACGCGGTGCCGGAACTGGGTGACTATTTCGCCCTGCCACACGAGGGGGAAGGCCGGGCGCTGGTGCGCACCGCCAACGGGGTGGAGCTGGTCTCCAACGTGTGCCGCCACCGCCAGGCGGTGATGCTCAAAGGCCGCGGCAACCTCGGCCAGAACGCCAAAGGCCACAGCGGCGGCCACATCGTCTGCCCGCTGCACCGCTGGACGTACAGCGGCGGCCAGTCGGCCAACAGCCGGCTGGGCAGCCTGCTGGGCGCACCGCACTTTTCCCACGACCCCTGCGCCGACCTGCAGCGCTACCCGCTGCGCGAGTGGAACGGCCTGCTGTTCGAGGACAACGGCCGCGACATCGCCGCCGACCTGGCCAACATGGGCCCGGCGTCCACCCTCAGCTTCGAGGGCATGGTGCTGGGCCATGTGGAGCTGCACACCTGCCACTACAACTGGAAGACCTTTATCGAGGTCTATCTGGAGGACTACCACGTGGAGCCCTTCCACCCGGGGCTGGGCAACTTCGTCACCTGCGACGACCTGCAGTGGGAGTTCAAACCCGCGTATTCGGTGCAGACCGTGGGCGTGCAGAACCTGCTCCAGTCGGGCAGCGCGGCCTATCAAAAGTGGCACGAGGTGCTGATGCGCTACCGCAACGGCCAACTGCCCGCGCAGGGCGCGGTGTGGTTGACCTACTACCCGCACATCATGGTCGAGTGGTACCCACATGTGCTGACGGTCTCCACCCTGCACCCCATCAGCGTCGACAAGACGCTGAACATGGTGGAGTTTTACTACCCGGAAGAGATCGCCGCCTTCGAGCCCGAGTTCATGCAGGCACAACGCGCCGCCTACATGGAAACCTGTGCGGAAGACGACGAAATTGCCGAGCGCATGGACGCCGGCCGCAAGGCGCTGTACCAGCGCGGCGACAACGAGGTGGGCCCCTACCAGAGCCCCATGGAAGATGGCATGCAGCACTTCCACGAGTGGTACAGGAAAAACATGTGACCCCCCGCGCCGCCTTCGGCGTCACCCCCCTGCAAGGGGGGCGGCACCTGCGGCCTGGCAGAGCCAGTTCCGCGGTGCCCTGGGACTGGGTCGCGCGCGCCGCTGCCCTCCGTTTCATGGAGGCATCCTGATGCAAGCAGCCTGGATGCTGCTGGCATCCCTGTTCTTCGCGACCATGGGGGTGTGCATCAAGTTCGCTTCGGCACACTTCAACAGCTTTGAGATCGTTGCCTACCGTGGCCTGGTGGGGGTGATCTTCCTCATCGGCTTCACGCGGGCGCGCGGCGTGTCACTGCGCACGCAGGTGCCCATGATGCATGTCTGGCGCAGCATGGTGGGCACCGTCTCGCTGACCGCGTGGTTCTATGCCATCGCCCTGCTGCCGCTGGCCACCGCCATGACGCTCAATTACATGAGCAGTGTCTGGATCGCCACCTTCCTGCTCGGTGGCGCCCTGCTGCTGCAGGGGCGCGGCGCCCCCATGCGGCAGCAAGGGCCGCTGTTCATCACCGTGCTGGCCGGCTTTGCCGGCGTGGCCATGATGCTGCGCCCCACCCTCGCCCCCGACCAGTTTGTCGGCGCGCTGGTGGGCCTGCTCTCGGGCCTGTTTGCAGCACTGGCCTATTTGCAGGTGGCGGCGCTGGCGCGGGCGGGTGAGCCCGAGAGCCGCACCGTCTTCTACTTCTCGATCGGCGCGGTGATCGCCGGCCTGCTGGGCATGGCGTTCGTGGGCGCGTCGCCCTGGACCTGGCCCGCCGCGCTGTGGCTGCTGCCCATCGGGCTGCTGGCGGTGTTTGGTCAACTGTGCATGACGCGCGCCTACGCCAGCGGCGCCACCATGCTGGTGGCCAACCTGCAATACTCGGGCATCGTTTTCGCGGGGCTGTTCGGGCTGTTCGTGTTTGACGACCGGCTGCCCCTGATCGGCTGGCTGGGCATGGGCCTGATCGTGGCCAGCGGCATCACCGCCACACTGCTGCGCTCGCGCGCCGTGCCCCATGCGCCCCCGGCCGAAGACCGTTGAAGGCCTTTGTATCCCGGCCCACACCCCAGACCACACCGCACGCCCCTGCCCCACTCTCATTCACCCACCGCTGCCCCCGCAGCGTGTTTAGCGCCATGTTCACCACCCTCATTTCCGCCACCGATCTGCTGGCCCTGCAGGCCAGCGCTGCGCCTGCCTTGGTCTTCGATTGCAGTTTTGAACTGTCCAACCCAGGCGCTGGCGCGCAGCAATACCGCCAGGCCCACATCCCCGGCGCCCGCTACGCCCACCTCGACCACGCCTTGAGCGCCCGCCCCGGCCAAGCCACCGCCAGCGGTGGCCGCCACCCGCTGCCCACGCGCGAGGCTTTTGCCGCCTGGCTGGCCGCAGCCGGCCTGCACACCGGCCAGCAAGTGGTCGTCTACGACCGACAGGGCGCCAACTACTGCGGCCGCCTGTGGTGGATGCTCAAGTGGTGCGGCCACGAAGCGGTGGCCGTGCTCGACGGCGGTCTGCCCGCCTGGCAGGCCGCCGGCGGGGCGGTGGACAGCGGCGACGAAGCAGCGCCACCGCCGGCCGGCGACTTTGTGCTGCAAGCCTGTGCCGCCCCGGTGTGCAACACCCGCGAACTGGCCCGCCGACTGGGCACCTCCGGCCAAACCGTGCTCGACGCCCGCGCCGCCGCCCGCTTTCGCGGCGAGGTGGAACCGCTGGACCCGGTGGCCGGCCATGTGCCGGGCGCGCTCAACCGCCCGTTCACCGACAACCTGGGGCCTGACGGGCGCTTCAAGCCCGCAGCCCAGCTGCGCGAAGAGTTCACCCGCCTGCTGGCCGGCCGCGACCCGGCCAGCGTGGTGCACCACTGCGGCAGCGGCGTCAGCGCCATCCCCAACCTGCTGGCCATGGAAGTGGCCGGCCTGGGCCGCGCCGCGCTGTACCCGGGCAGCTGGAGCGAGTGGTGCAACACCCCCGGTATGCCCTGCGCACGCAGCACCACCGGTTGAAGCACCAACCGGTTGAGCATTGGCTGGCCGGGGTGCCATGCGCCCCCGCAGGCTCAAGGTCCATGCAGCACAGCTGAGCAGGCACCCCACAGCACCTGCTGCCCAACGCCCGTGGCCCTCTCAGCCGCACCACGGCGGGCACGGTTGGCACCGCCCACGGTGCTTCGGGGCATCGGAGCGGATAGCGCCGCTGGCCGCTGCGCCGCTCAAGCCACGCCGTGCTGGCGGAACCAGGCCAGCGCCTGCTGCCAGCCGTCTTCCGCCGGCTGCTGGCGGAAGCTGGGCCGGTAGTCGGCATGGAAAGCGTGGGGCGCCTCGGGGTAGACCACAAAGCGCGAGGCCCGCGCGCCCGCGCTGCCCGCAGCCAGCGCCGCCTTGTGACGCTCCACCGAATCGAGCGGAATACCGGTGTCGGCACCGCCATACAAACCCAGCACCGGCGCGTGCAACTGGCCCACCACATCGATCGGGTGGCGCGGCGTCAGCGGGTTGCGCTCGCCCTCCAGCCGCCCATACCAGGCCACCCCCGCCTTGACCTTCGGGTTGTGCGCCACATACAGCCAGGTCTGGCGGCCACCCCAGCAAAAGCCGGTGACGCCCAGCTTGTTCACATCGCCCCCGTTGGCCGCCGCCCACTGCACCGTGGCGTCCAGGTCGGCCATCACCTGCGCGTCAGGCACCTTGGAAATCACCTCCGCGATCAGCTTGGCCATTTCGCCATAGCCCTGGGCATCGCCCTGGCGCACAAACAGCTCGGGCGCAATGGCCAGATAGCCGGCACGGGCGAAACGCCGCGCGGTGTCGGCAATGTATTCGTGCACCCCAAAAATCTCTGACAACACCAGCACCACCGGCAAGCCGGTCTTGCCCTCTGGCGCAGCGCGGTAGGCGGGCATCGAAAAACCCTGCACATCAATCATCACCTCGCCAGCGGTGAGCCCGGCGGACGGGGTTTTGATCGCCGTCTGCGCCATCAGCGGCACCGCTGCGGCGGCATACCCCACACCGATCGCCGCTTTGAGCGCGGTGCGGCGGGTGGCGCCGCGTTCGGTCGACTCGCCGGGCAACAGCGCCGAGAGGTCCTGGGTCTGGGATGGGTCGAGCATGGTGAGTCTCCTGCAGTGACGAGAAATTCGGCTGATCATGCGGCAGCGCCAAAGTTCAGGCGGATGCCGCAGTGGAAACCATACAGCGGCTGGGGCAAGCCGGCCAGCAATGCACCCGCGCTGGTGGCGCGCCGGGCCGATTTTTGCGTGCCGCAAGCCCATGGGCCTCCCGACCCACACCCCCCCGCATCGGGTTGCTGTGGCTGGGCGGTCCTGCTTTGAGCCCACCCAACCAGGGGCACCTTGAAGGCATACTCCCCACACACCGGCTTGCTCGCTGTTGCGGGCGAACACACCCCAGGGAAGGGTTTCCCCCGCCATGACACCCGAAGCCAAAGCGCGCCAGACCATCGACGACAAACTTGCCGCCGCCGGGTGGGTGGTGCAAGACCTCAAGGCCCTCAACCTGGGCGCCGCGCAGGGCGTGGCTGTGCGCGAGTACCCCACCGACTCCGGCCCCGCCGACTACGTGCTATTCGTGGATCGCCAGGCCGTTGGCGTCATCGAAGCCAAGCGCAACGAAGCCGGCGAGACCCTCACCGCCACCGAAACCCAGACCGAGCGCTACGCCAACGCCACGCTCAAGTGGAAAAAAGACAAAGCGCCGCTGCCCTTCCTGTTCGAGGCCACCGGCGAGATCATCCGTTTCACCGACGGGCGCGACCCGGTGCCGCGTTCGCGCGAAATCTTCCACTTCTTCAAACCCGACACCCTGGCCGACTGGCTGGCGCAGCCCACACTGCCCAGCGGCGCTGCGTCCACCCTGCGCCGCCGCCTGGCCGAGTGCATGCCCGCGCTGCCCCAGCGCAACCTGCGCGAGTGCCAGATCAGCGCCGTCACCGGGCTGGAAAAGTCACTCGCCGCCAACCGGCCCCGCGCCCTGGTGCACATGGCCACCGGTGCCGGCAAGACCTTCACCGCCATCACGGCCATCTACCGCCTGCTCAAGTTCGGCGGCGCACAGCGCATCCTGTTCCTGGTGGACACGCGCAACCTCGGTAAACAGGCCCACCAGGAATTCATGGCCTACACCCCGCCCGACGACGGTCGCACCTTCACCGAGCTGTACAACGTGCAGCGCCTGAGCAGCGCCACCATCGACCCCGGCGCCAAGGTGTGCATCAGCACCATCCAGCGCATGTATTCCATCCTCAGTGGCGAGCCCATCGACGAGTCGGCCGAAGACGTGTCGCTGGCCGAGGTGCAGCAAACCGCCAGACAGGAAAAGTTTGTCCGCTACAACCCGGCCGTTCCGATTGAGAGCTTTGACTTCATCGTCATCGACGAATGCCACCGCAGCATCTACAACACCTGGAAGCAGGTGCTGGACTACTTTGACGCCAGCCTGATTGGCCTGACCGCCACGCCCGACAAACGCACCTTCGGCTTCTTCAAGGAAAACATCGTCGCCGAATACACCTACGAACAATCGGTGGCCGACGGGGTGAACGTCGGCTACGACGTGTACGAGATCGTCACCGAAATCACCCAAAAAGGCGCCGAACTCAAAGCCAAAGAATGGGTGGACCACCGCGACCGCCAGACCCGCAAAAAGCGCTGGAGCGAAACCGAAGAAGACACCCCTTACACCGGCAAAGAACTGGACCGCTCGGTCGTCAACCCCAGCCAGATCCGGCAGGTGATCCAGGCCATGAAAACGGCCGTGGAAACGCAAATATTCCCGACCCGGCAAGAGGTGCCCAAGACCCTGATCTTTGCCAAAACCGACAGCCACGCCGACGACATCATCCAGATCGTGCGCGAGGTCTACGGTCAGGGCAACGCCTTTTGCCGCAAAGTCACCTACAGCGAAAAAGACGCCGACGGGGTGCTCTCCAGCTTTCGCAACGACCACCACCCGCGTATCGCCGTCACGGTGGACATGATTGCCACCGGCACCGACGTCAAACCGTTGGAAGTGCTGCTCTTCATGCGCGACGTGCGCAGCAAGGGCTATTACGAACAAATGAAAGGCCGCGGCGTGCGCAGCCTGGACGCCGATGGCCTTAAACGCGTGAGCAACAGCGCCGACGGTGCCAAAACCCGCTTTGTGCTCATCGACGCCGTGGGCGTGGAAAAAAGCCTCAAGACCGAAAGCCGCCCGCTGGAGAAGAAGCCCGGCGTGCCACTGAAAGACCTGCTGCAAGGCGTTGCCATGGGCCACCGCGACAACGACACCGTGCTCTCGCTGGCCAACCGCCTGGTGCGCCTGGCCAAACAGCTCGACGACAAGGCACAGGCCCGCATCGCCAAGGCCAGCGGTGGCGTGCCTGTGGCCGAGCTGGGCAAGGCGCTGATCGCCGCACTCAACCCCGACGCCGTGGTGCAGACCGCGCTGGCCACCGCCCAGGCCAACGGCATCAGCCGCAGCGAAGACTCCCTTCAGCCCGAAGAACTGGAAGCCGCCCGCGCGGCGCGTGTGGCTGCCGCCTGCGCCCCGTTCGACCAGCCCGCCTTGCGCGACGAGATTGAAAACGCTCGCCGCGAACGCGAGCAGATCATCGACCACATCAACCTCGACCAGGTCACCTTCAGCGGCTTCAGCGCGCAGGCCGAAGCACAAGCCAAAACCGTCATCCAGACCTTTGCCAGCTACCTGCAGCAGCACAAGGATGAAATCGCGGCGCTCGGCTTCTTCTACCAGCAGCCCTACCAGCGCCGCGCGCTCACCTTCGACATGATCGAAGACCTGCACGAGCGCCTGAGCCGCCCGCCGCTGATGCTGACCACCGAGCGCCTGTGGAGCGCCTACGCCCGCGTGCAGTCCAGCCGCGTGAAGGGCGCAGAGACGAAACGGCAACTGACCGACCTGGTCAGCCTGGTGCGCTTCGCGCTGGGGCTGGACGGCGAAGGCGCGGAATTGCGTCCCTTTGCCGACGAGGTGGACAAACGTTTTCAGGCCTGGATCTGGCGCCACAACGCCCAGCGCGGCACCGCGTTCACACCCGAACAGACCGAATGGCTGCGCCTGATGAAGGACCACGTTGCCAGCAGCTGCAGCATTGGCCGGGACGATTTTGATTACGCCGAACTGGCCGACAAAGGCGGGCTGCAGCGCGTGTGGCAGGTGTTTGGTGACGAACTGGATGGACTGATGGACGAGATGAATCGGGAGTTGGTGGCGTGAGTGATTTGCCAAAGGGGTGGGCTAGTGTCGCGCTGGATGAAGTCTTCGAGCCACGCAGTACTCGTGTAGCTCCAAGCGACTTTCCTGACCTGCCATACATTGGCCTCGAACAGGTGGAAGCACACACGGGCAAGCTTCTGGGTACGGTGCCCGCGTCCAGCATGTCCAGCAGTGCTGCCGCCTTTCGTACCGGAGACGTGTTGTACGGGCGCATGCGACCGTACTTGAACAAGGTTTTGCAACCTCAGTTCGACGGCCTGTCTTCTGCGGAGTTCATCGTCTTTCCCGCTCTGCGAGGGATCGACAACCGTTTCATTCGCAGCCGACTCTCCGCAAGTGACTTCGTCGAGTTCGCGTGCAGTCAGTACGAGGGTGACCGACCTCGCGTCAAGTTTGACCAGTTGGGCAAGTTTCAGTTGTCGTTGCCGCCAGCGGCTGAACAAACCCGCATCGTCGAAAAACTCGAAGAACTGCTCTCCGACCTCGATGCCGGCGTGGCCGAACTGAAGGCGGCGCAGAAGAAGCTGGCGCAATACCGCCAGTCGCTGCTCAAGGCCGCCGTGGAAGGCGCGCTCACAGCCGAGTGGCGCCAGCAGAACCCGCCCACCGAGACGGGCGCGCAACTGCTGCAACGCATCCTCACCGAACGCCGCGCGCGCTGGGAAGCCAAACAACTCGCCAAGTTCCAGGAACAAGGCAAAACCCCGCCCAAGGACTGGCAGAAGAAATACCCCGAGCCGGTGCAGCCCGACACCAGCGATTTGCCCGAGCTGCCGCAGGGGTGGGTGTGGGCGAGCGTGGATCAGCTCTGCGATTCGGTTCGCAATGGGCTGTCCAAGACGCCCAACACCGAGCAGCGCGGCTTCCCGATCTTCAAGATCAACGCGGTGCGCCCGATGGCGGTGAACTTCGACGCCATCAAACACATTGAGCTTTCCGAAAGTGAAGCTGCTGACTATTGGGTTGAGGCTGGCGATGTCTTGGCAACACGCTACAACGGCAGCATTGATCTTCTGGGTGTGTTCGCTATGGTCCAAGACGTCTCCCAACCGACCCTGCACCCTGACAAGCTCATCCGAATGAAACCTGTCACCGGCGCTGGGCTTGGAGCCTGGATGGAGGTCTGCGGCAATGTGGGTGCATCCCGAGCGCACTTGGTCTCGCGAGTGAAGACCACTGCTGGGCAAACCGGCATTTCAGGCGATGACCTCAAGAAGACGCCGATTCCACTACCGCCGGCCGACGAGCAGGCCGCAGCCATCGAGTTGCTAAATGAGCGGTTGGAGGGAATCAGGGAGCTTTCGTATCCGACTGAACTCGCCCTCCAACAATCCACCGCCCAACGCCAGAACATCCTGCGCGCAGCCTTCGCCGGCCAGCTCGTGCCGCAAGACCCGACCGACGAACCGGCCAGCGTGCTGCTCGAACGCGTCCGCGCCGACCGGGCGACAGCAGGGGCGGTGCAACCCAAGGCCCGGAGTCGTCAGATAAAGGAGCACACATGATCCGGGACGAAGACTACTGGCGCAGCCTGGTCCGCGAACTGACCGCACTGCCGCAGGAAACGGGCTGGCTTGAGTTCAAGCAGAACAAGGACGATCCGCAGGAAATCGGTGAGTACATCTCGGCCATGGCCAACACAGCGGCGCTTGATGGCAAGGCCCAGGGTTATCTGGTCTGGGGTGTGGATGACAGCACCCATGAAGTGGTGGGCACCACCTTCGACCCGGCTGCCCAGCGCGTGGGCAATGAGGAGTTGGAGAGCTGGTTGCTGCGACGCCTGGCGCCAAAGATCGACTTTCAGTTCAAGCACGTTGACATGGACAGCAAACGGGTGGTCGTGCTGGTCATCTCGCGAGCCTTCCGCCACCCGGTGCAGTTCACAAACGTGGAGTACATCCGCGTGGGTTCCTATAAAAAGGTGCTCAAGGACTTTCAGGAAAAGGAGCGCGCGCTCTGGCGGATTCTGGATGCGGTGCCGTTCGAGATACTGGCAGCGGCAGAGCGCCTGGCGGCGGACGATGTGTTGGGCTTGTTGGACTATCCGTCGTATTTCGACATGATGTCCCGCCCGTTACCCGATGGACGCGATGCGATCCTGCAGGCGCTGGCTGCTGACCATTTGATCGAGCGAGACGATGCGGGCAGTTGGACCGTGCGAAACCTGGGTGCGATTCTTTTCGCCAAACGGTTGAGCGACTTTGGCCGCCTGCAGCGCAAGGCGGTTCGGGTGATTGCCTATCAGGGCACCAGCCGGATGGACCCGCCACGCGAGAAAGAAGGCAACCGCGGATACGCCGCCGGATTCGAGGGGTTGATCGCGTTCATCAATGGCTTGTTGCCCAGTAACGAGGTGATTGGACAGGCCTTGCGCAAGTCGGTGCCAATGTATCCCGAACTGGCCATTCGCGAGTTGGTGGCCAATGCACTGATTCACCAAGATCTGACCGTGGGTGGCAGCGGCCCCATGGTCGAGATTTTTTCTGACCGAATGGAGGTGTCGAACCCTGGCATCCCGTTGGTGGACACACAGCGTCTGCTGGATCACCCGCCCCGTTCGCGCAACGAGATGTTGGCGTCACTGATGCGGCGCGTTGGCATTTGCGAGGAGCGCGGCAGCGGCGTGGACAAGGTGGTGTTCCAGACCGAGCTGTATCAGTTGCCCGCGCCGGCCTTTGATACGGTGGGGGAGTCGACCCGCAGCACGCTGTTCACGCCCATGCCTTTGGTGAAGATGGACAAGGAGGACCGCAACCGCGCGGTGTATCTGCATGCCTGCCTTCGATATGTTCAACGGGAATTCATGACCAACACCACTTTGCGGGACCGCTTTGGCATAGACCCCAAAAACAGTGCCACAGCTTCGCGTTTGCTGAAGGAGGCAATGGCAGCGGGGCTGGTCCGGCTGGCCGACCCGGATGCCGCTCCCAAGTTGAGGCGTTACGTGCCGCACTGGGCCTGAAATCAAACGCCTTGTTTGATGGGTATTTGATAGAAGGACCTCCTGAGGCCGCATGCAACCTGAATTTCCCTTCTAAAACAACAACTTACCGACTTTGGCGGTACTTGATGGGTATTTGACGAAAAAATGCAGGCCCTGAGTTCGAGGATCCCACCCACTGAGGGCTGCCGCCTGACTGGCGACCTCTGTTGCACTCACGCTGACCTGCGCGGCGATTGTGACCGAATGACGAGGCTTCACACTTGACGGGTACTTGATCGGCCCAGGCTTCGGTCAAAGAATGATCTAAAAAATTCATGAAAAACAACAACTTGCGAGTTTCACCGGTACTTGATGGGTATTTGATGGAGGGCGCGCGTTGAACACCTCCACCCTGGTCCAGAAAGTCTGGAACTTCTGCCACACCCTGCGCGACGACGGGGTGGGTTATGGCGACTACCTGGAGCAGCTGACCTACCTGCTGTTCCTGAAGCTGGCGCACGAGTACGCGCAGCCCCCCTACAGCCGCCAGACCCAGATTCCCAAGGGCTATGACTGGCCCAGCCTGACGGCCAGAACCGGCGAGCCGCTGGAGTCGCACTACCTGGCGGTGCTGCACCAGCTGGGCGAAAAGCCCGGCATGCTGGGCGCGATCTTTTTCAAGGCGCAGAACAAGATTCAGGACCCGGCCAAGCTGGCGCGGCTGGTGCAGATGATCGACGCGGAGAGCTGGATCAGCCTGGGCGTGGACACCAAGGGCGATCTGTACGAAGGGCTGCTGCAGAAGAACGCGGAAGACACCAAGAGCGGCGCGGGGCAGTACTTCACGCCGCGTGTGTTGATCGACGCGATGGTGGCCTGTGTGCGGCCGGAGCCGATGAAGAGCATCGCCGACCCGGCCTGTGGCACGGGCGGCTTCTTTCTGGGGGCCTACAACTGGCTGACCCGCCCCGGCACCACGCTGAACCGGAGCCAGAAGGCGTATCTGCGCGACGAGACTTTTCACGGCAACGAGATCGTGGCGAGCACGCGGCGCATGTGCCTGATGAACCTGTTCCTGCACAACATCGGCGAGCTGGACGGGGAGCCGTCGATCGACCGGTCGGACGCGCTGATTGCCGAGCCGAAGCGCAAGGTGGACTACGTGCTGGCCAACCCTCCGTTTGGCAAGAAGAGCAGCATGACCATCACCAACGAAGAGGGTGAGGAAGACAGGGAGGCGCTGACCTACCAGCGGCAGGACTTCTGGGAAACCACGTCAAACAAGCAGCTGAACTTTCTGCAGCACATCGTGAGCATGCTCAAGGTGGACGGCAAGGCGGCGGTGGTGCTGCCCGACAACGTGCTGTTTGAAGGCGGGGCGGGCGAGAAGATCCGCCGCAAGCTGCTGGAGAACTGCGATGTGCACACCATCCTGCGGTTGCCCACGGGCATTTTCTACGCGCAGGGGGTAAAGGCGAACGTGGTGTTCTTCGACAACGCGCCCAAGGATGGGCGGGTGCACACCAAGGGCGTGTGGTTCTACGACCTGCGCACCAACAAACACTTCACGCTCAAGACCCGGCCGCTGAAGCGGGACGACCTGCGCGACTTCGTCGAGTGCTACCACCCGGAGAACCGGCACGTGCGCAAGGCGACGGAGCGTTTCCAGTTCTACAGCTACGAAGAGCTGATGGCGCGCGACAAGGCGAGCCTGGACATCTTCTGGCTCAAGGACGACAGCCTGGACAACCTGGCCGACCTGCCCCCGCCGGATGTGCTGCAGCAGGAAATCATCGACCACCTGGAGGCGGCGCTGGCGGCGTTTCGCGACGTGGCGGCGGCGCTGCCGCGCTCGGCCAACCACTAACGGCGCAGCAGCGCCCATTGAGGAACAGCATCACCCGTGCGCGCTGAAGGGCGCGCGAGGGTGAGCATGGCGGACCCGGCCGCTCGTGCCCCATGGACGAGAAAGCCGACAGTGGCGCAGGGGCGCGCCTGTGTCAGCGCACCCGTCTCAGCGCACCCGCCTCAATGCGCCTGCTCCCAGTTCGGCCCCACGCCCACTTCCGCCAGCAGGGGCACCTTGAGTGCGGCCACGCCGGCCATCAGGCGTGGTACCTCGGTGCGCAGCCAGTCGATCTCGGCCTCGGGCACTTCGAACACCAGTTCGTCGTGCACCTGCATGATCATTTGGGTGCCCTTGCCCTGCTCGTCCAGGGCTTTTTGCACCGCCACCATGGCCAGTTTGATGAGGTCGGCCGCGGTGCCCTGCATGGGCGCGTTGATGGCGGCGCGCTCGGCCCCGGCACGGCGCGGGCCGTTGGGGCTGTTGATTTCGGGCAGGTACAGGCGGCGGCCGAACACGGTTTCCACATAGCCGCGCGCCTTGGCCTGGGCGCGGGTGTCGTCCATGTACTGTTTGACGCCGGCAAAGCGGGCAAAGTAGCGGTCGATGTAGGTTTTGGCGGCTGTGTTGTCGATGCCCAGCGACTTGGCCAGGCCAAAGGCGCTCATGCCGTAGATGAGGCCGAAGTTGATGGTTTTGGCGTAGCGCCGCTGCTCGCTGCTGACCTCGGCCGGGGCGATGCCGAACACCTCGGCGGCGGTGGCGCGGTGCACGTCTTGCCCTTCGTGGAAAGCACGCAGCAGGGCTTGGTCGTCGCTCAGGTGGGCCATGATGCGCAGCTCGATTTGCGAGTAGTCGGCGCTGGCGATGACATGGCCCGGTGTGGCGACAAAGGCCTCGCGCACTTTTCGGCCTTCGGGGGTGCGGATGGGGATGTTTTGCAGGTTGGGGTCGTTGCTGGAGAGGCGGCCAGTGACCGCCACCGCCTGCGCATAGTGGGTGTGCACGCGGCCGGTGTTGGGGTTGGCCATGTGCGCCAGTTTGTCGGTGTAGGTGCCCTTGAGCTTGGAGAGGCTGCGGTGCTCCAGGATTTTGGCCGGCAGCGGGTAGTCTTCGGCCAGTTTCTCCAGCACTTCTTCGTCGGTGCTGCGGGCGCCGGTGGCGGTTTTCTTGATCACCGGCAGGCCCAGCTTGTCGAAGAAGATTTCGCCCAGCTGTTTGGGGCTGCTGAGGTTGAACGACTGGCCGGCGATGGCGTACGCCTCTTGCTCCAGCGCGAAGATGCGCTGGCCCAGTTCGTGGCTTTGGCGGGCCAGGGTGGCGGCGTCGATGCGCACGCCGTTGCGTTCGATGCGGTAGAGCACCTCGCTGCTGGCGACTTCGAGTTCGTAGACAAAGCGCAGCCGTTCGTCGGCCTGCAGCCGGGGCCACAGGGTGCGGTGCACGTCCAGCGTCTGGTCGCTGTCCTCGCACGAATACTCGGCGGCCCGGTCCACCGCCACTTGTGCAAAGGTGATCTGGTGCGCGCCCTTGCCGCACAGGTCTTCGTAGCGGATGCCGCTGCGCCCCAGGTGCCGTTCGGCCAGGCTCTCCAGGCCGTGTGGTTTGTGCACTTCGAGCACGTAGCTTTGCAGCATGGTGTCGTGCACATAGCCCTGCACCTCAATGCCGTGGTTGGCGAACACATGCCGGTCGTATTTGATGTGCTGGCCCAGTTTGGGCCGGGCCGGGTTTTCCAGCCAGGGTTTGAGCCGCGCCAGCACTTCGTCAAAGGGCAGTTGCTCGGGCGCGTCCGGCCCTTCGTGGCGCAGCGGGATGTAGGCGGCTTCGCCCGGTGTCACGCTCACCGAGATGCCGACGATGGTGGCCACCATTTCATCGAGCGAGGTGGTTTCGGTGTCCAGCGCCACCAGCTCGGCGCTCTCGATCTTGGCCAGCCAGCGCTCGAACGCCGCCCAGGTGAGCACGGTTTCGTAGCAGGTGGCCCGGGTCTGCGGGGTGGCGGGGGCGGGGCTGGCAAACAGGTCGTCGGTGCTGCCGGGCGCTGTGCTGCGGGGGGCTGCGGCGGGGGGCGGTGCATCGGCGGCGCCCAGCGCCCGGGCCAGCCCCTTGAAGCCGTACTGCTCGTAAAAAGCGCGCAGTGCTTCGTTTTGCGGCTCGCCCAGGCGCACCCCGTCCAGCGCGGGCAGGCCGGGCACCCACTCGCGCAGGTCGCAATCGGTCTTGATGGTCAGCAACTGGCGGCCGGTGGGCAGCCAGGCCAGCGCCTGGCGCAGCTTCTCACCCACCACGCCGGTGATGGCGTCGGCGTTGGCCACCACCGCGTCCAGCGAGCCGTAGGCCTGCAGCCATTTGGCGGCGGTCTTGGGGCCCACTTTTTCCACGCCCGGCACGTTGTCCACCGCATCACCCACCAGGGTCTGGAAGTCGACCATCAGCCGGGCGGGCACGCCAAATTCGGCCTCCACACCGGCGAGGTCGCGGCGTTTGCCGTTCATGGTGTCGATGATGCTGATGTGCTCGGTCACCAGCTGCGCCAGGTCTTTGTCGCCGCTGGAGATGAGCACCTCCATGCCTTGCGCTGCCGCCAGCGCGGCCAGGGTGCCGATCACGTCGTCCGCTTCAACGCCGGGCACGTTGAGCACCGGCCAGCCCAGCAGGCGCACCACTTCGTGGATGGGCGCGATCTGCGCGCGCAGGTCGTCGGGCATGGGCGCGCGCTGCGCCTTGTAGGCCGGGTAGAGGGCATCGCGAAAGGTGGGGCCGGACGCATCGAACACGCAGGCCGCATAGACCGCACCCGGCTGCTCTTTGCGCAGCGCGGTGAGCATGTTGACCATGCCGCGAATGGCCCCGGTGGCGGGGCTGCCAGGGTCGCCGGGCACGGCCCGCAGATCGGGCAAGGCATGAAACGCGCGGTACAGGTAGCTGGAACCATCGACCAGCAGGAGCAAGGGCTTGGGGGCATCGGTCATGACCGGATTGTGGGGGATGCACGCCGGCCTGCCCGGCCCCTGCGGCGCTGCCTACAATCTGCGCATGAACCCCAACCACTCCCTCCCCCGCTGGCTGCGCACCCCGCTGGCCTGGGGCCTGCTGGCGGCTGCCGGTGGCGCCATGGCCCAGTCCCCTGCTGCCCCTGCCCCACAGCCGTCGGCCCCCGCAGCGGCTGATGTGTCAACCCATGCAGCGGCCGGGGAACGCCCACAGCCAACGGTGGAGCGCATCCGCCACGAAGACGCGCTGACCCGGGTGGACGAAGTGCGGGTGGGCGAGCAGACCCGCAGCATCACCGTGCAGCCCAAGGTGGGCGCGCCCGCCTACGAGGTGACGCCCGTCGGTGCCGGGGAAGACACGAGCGCGGCGCGCAACAGCAGCAGCGGCCGCAGCCGCTGGCGCCTGCTGGATTTCTGAACGCACCCGCGCCTGCACCATGGCCGTCTACACCGAGGTTCCGTTCCCCGAAGCCGCCGCCCTCATCGAGCGCCTGCACCTGGGCGTGCTCACCGATTTGCGGGGCATCCAGGGTGGCATTGAAAACACCAATTACTTCGTCACCTGCGAGCACGAAGGCACCACCCGGGTGCATGTGCTCACCGTGTTTGAGCGCCTGGGCTTTGCCCAGCTGCCCTACTACCTGCGGCTCATGAAGCACCTGGCGGGCAAAGGCATCACCGTCCCCGAGCCGGTCGCCGATGCGCAGGGCAGCCTGCTGCACACCCTGCAGGGCAAACCGGCGGCGGTGGTGGACAAGCTGCCCGGCCAGAGCAACCTGGCGCCACAGGCGGTGCATTGCCGCGCGGTGGGCGACATGTTGGCGCGCATGCACCTGGCCGGACGCGACTTTGAGCTGCGCCAACCCAACCTGCGCGGCCTGCCGTGGTGGAACGAAACCGTGCCCGTGGTGCTGCCGCACCTGAGCGAGGCGCAGCGCAACCTCATTCGCGCCGAGCTGGCTTACCAGAACCATGTGGCCGAGAGCGCCGCCTACCGCGCGCTGCCCAGCGGCCCGGTGCACGCCGACCTGTTCCGTGACAACGTCATGTTCGAGGGCGAACGGCTGACCGGCTTTTTTGACTTTTACTTCGCCGGTCACGACAGTTTTCTGTTCGACCTGGCGGTGTGCCTGAACGACTGGTGCATCGCCCACACCAGCGATGCGAGCGACGGCCGCCTGCAGCCCGCGCTGGCCCAGGCCTTGCTGGATGCCTACCAGGCCGTGCGCCCCCTGAGCGCTGCCGAGCGCCAGTTGCTGCCCGCGCTGTTGCGCGCGGGTGCGCTGCGCTTTTGGCTCTCGCGCCTGTGGGACTGGCACCTGCCGCGCGAGGCCAGCATGCTCAAGCCACACGACCCCGGGCATTTCGAGCGGGTGCTGCGCCAGCGGGTGGAGCACGCCGACGAGGTTGGCCGCCTGCTGGGTGCCGAAACGGCATTGACATGAAACTCAACCTGGTTCCTGCGCGCACCGGTCTGCTCTGGGTCCGCCAGGGCGTGCGCACCTTCTGGCGGCAGCCGCTGGCCATGGGCGGTCTGTTCTTCATGTTCATGGGCCTGGTGTCGGTGCTGTCGGCCATTCCGCTGCTGGGGCCTGCGCTGGCGCTGGCGCTGGTGCCGGCGGCCACGCTGGGGCTGATCGCTGCCAGCCGCGAGGCCGAGGCCGGCCGCTTCCCCATGCCGTTGACGCTGGTGACCGCTTTCCGCCAGGGGCCCAAGGCCACGCAGGCCATGCTGGTGCTCGGTGGCATCTATGCCACAGCCATGCTGGCGCTGATGTTGCTGGGCGCCCTGCTGGCGGGCGAGCCCCCCACCGGTGCGGACAGCGCGGTCGATGCAGAGCAGGCCCTGCGCCAGGCCTTTTCCGGCAGTGCCATGGGCTGGCTGCTGATCCTCTACGCCCCGGTGATGGCAGCCTTCTGGCACGCGCCGGCCCTGGTGCACTGGCACGGGGTGAGCCCGGGCAAAAGTCTGTTCTTCAGCCTCATGGCCTGCTGGGCCAACAAGGGGGCCATGCTGGTGTTCATGCTCGGCTGGGTGGGCGTGTTCGCCGCCGTCGGCCTGGGGCTGAGTGTGCTGGTGCCGTTGCTGGGCGGCCAGGCGGTGCTGCAAATGGTGCTCTACCCGTTGGTGCTGCTCATGGCCGCCATGTTCCACACCGCCATCTGGTTCAGCTTCCGCGACAGTTTCATCAGCGATGCAGCGGGTACGGCAGCAGACGCTGCACCGCCCGCCGACTGAGTCACGGGCTGCCCGCGCAGGCGGTCACACCGCTGTCAAGAATCCTTCACGGCAGGGTCATCCAGGCTGGTCACGATGCGGGTTTTTCAACCTGCACAGGAGCCCTTTCATGCCCCAATGCCTGCTCGACGATGACGGTGTTTCCAACCCCTCCCGCCACCCCAGCCTGAGCGAACTGGTCGACCGCGCCATGGCGCAAGACCCGGGCCGCCGCCGCCTGCTGCAGTGTGGACTGGGGCTGGCCGCCCTGCCCTTCCTGGGTGGATTGGGTGCCTGCGGCGGCGGTGACGATGCGCTGGCCGCGCCCGCCCCGGCACCTGAGCGGATGCTGGGCTTCAATGCGGTCGGCCCCTCCACCGGCAGCGAAGTGGTGGTGCCAGCGGGCTACGTGGCCACCGCCTTCGTACCCTGGGGAACTCCCATCAACGGCAGCGCCCCCGGCTGGAAGGCCGACGCCACCGGCAGCGCAGCCGAACAAGAGCAGCAAGTGGGCGACAACCACGACGGCATGGCCTTCTTCGGCTTCAACGCCACGGCCAACGGCCCGGGCGAACGCAGCGACGAGGGCCTGCTGGTGATGAACCACGAATACATCAACCCGGAATACTTTTATGCCCCCGAGGGCGACGCCAACGACTGGATGGCGCCCTTCACCGCCGAGAAGGCGCGCAAGGCACAGGCCGGCCACGGGGTGAGCGTGCTGCATGTGCGGCGCGCAGCCGACGGTGGCTGGCTGCATGTGAAAAACTCGCCATACAACCGCCGCATCCATGGCAACACGCCCATCGCCCTGCAAGGGCCGGCGGCCGGGCATGCGCTGGTGAAAACAGCCGCCGACCCGGGTGGCACCGTGGTGCTGGGCACCCTCAACAACTGCGGCAATGGCCAGACGCCCTGGGGCACCTACCTGACCTGCGAAGAAAACTTCAACGGTTACTTTGGCTGGAACGGCAGCCGCACGTCCAGCGCCCTGGAAAACCGCTACGGCATCACCGCTGGCGGCTTCGGCTACCGCTGGCACACCGTGGACCCGCGCTTTGACCTCAACGCCACGCCCAACGAACCCAACCGGCATGGCTACATCGTCGAGATCGATCCCTTTGCGCCGGGTGGCACCGCCGTCAAGCGCACCGCGCTGGGCCGCTTCAAGCATGAAAACGCTGCGGTGGAGGTCACACCCAGCGGCCGGGTGGCCGTCTACATGGGCTGTGACGAACGCAACGAATACATCTACAAGTTTGTCTCGGCGGGCCGCTTCGATGCCACCCGGCCCACCAGCGACGCCAACCGCCAGTTGCTGGGCCAGGGCACCTTGTACGTGGCACGTTTTGATGCCGGCGCCACCGCCGGCGATGCCATGGGCACCGGGGTGTGGATACCGCTGCTGCCGGGTACGGTGGGCCTCAATGGCCAGGCGCTGCGCGACCACCCCGCCTTTGCCGGCGCCGACGATTCAGAGGTGCTCGCCCAGCTGATGATCAAGACCCGGCAGGCCGCCGATGCGGTGGGCGCCACCCCCATGGACCGGCCGGAGTGGGTGGCCGTCAACCCGAACAAGGCCGGCGAAGTGTTCGTCACCCTGACCAACAACAACCGCCGTGGCGGCACCACGGGCAACCAGCCGGACGGCAGCACCGCCGCCGGCTCGGCCCGCCCGCCGGTGGACGAGGCCAACCCGCGCCCCAACAACGTGTGGGGGCACATCGTGCGCTGGCAGGAAGCCGGGGGCGACGGCGGCACCGCCACCACGTTCACCTGGGACATCTTTCTGCTCGCCGGGCAGCCGTCCATCGCCAGCCCACGCGCGCCCTCGGGCAACATCACCGCCGACAACCTGTTCAACAGCCCCGATGGGCTGGCCTTTGACGCCTTCGGTCGGCTGTGGATACAGACCGATGGCAATTTCAGCAACAGCGGGGAATACGCCGGCAACGGCAACAACCAGATGCTGGTGGCCGATCCGCAGACGCGGGAAATCCGCCGCTTCCTGGTGGGCCCCGACGGTTGCGAAGTCACCGGCATCACCTGGACGCCCGACCGCAAAACCCTGTTCGTCAACATCCAGCACCCGGGTGAAGTGGGCAACCACCCGCGCCAACCGACTGGCTACACCGGCGACAACTGGATCGCCCGTCAACCGACAGCGTTTTCGCAGTGGCCCAGCGCCGGCCTGCGCCCCCGCTCGGCCACGGTGGTGATCCGCCGCACCGATGGCGGGGTGGTCGGCGGCTGAGGGCAGCGGGCGGGCACCGGCGCGCTGCGGGTGGTACCGGTGCGGCCTCGCCCGGAAACCGTCGCAGCAGCCCGGTGACGTCCGGCATGGCGTTCGCACCGAGCCCTTCGACAGGCTCAGGGCGAACGGCCTCTGCTGCATGGGGCCGGCGCCACAAGAGACCGTGGGGTGCACCCGGCAGAAGGGCGCCCCTGCGCCAATGGACGGGCACCAAGCCGATCAGTCGTCCACCGGGGTGAGCTTGGCCACGCTCAGCGCCAGCCATTTGGTGCCGTGGCGGACAAAGCTGACCTGCGCCCGCGCATCGGCACCCGCGCCCTCCAGCGCCAGCACTTTGCCCTCGCCAAATTTGGTGTGAAACACCTTCTGCCCACTGCGGATGTCCACCCCGCGGTCGGGCTCGCTGGCCTTGGGCAGCGCCCCGCCCGCGCTGGTGGACAGCCAGCCCGGCGACCAGGCCGGCTGTGCGGTGGGCGTGGCCGCAGGGCGTCGACCCTGCCAGCCGCCCACCGATGGCACTGCAGCGGCCCAAGCGGGTTGTGCGGGCGTGAGCCATTTCAGGCACGCCTCGGGCAGTTCGTCAAAGAAACGGCTCTTGAGGTTGTAGCGCGTCTGGCCGTGCAGCATGCGGGTCTGCGAATGGCTCAGGTACAGGCGCTGGCGCGCGCGGGTGATGGCCACGTACATCAGGCGGCGCTCTTCCTCCAGTCCGTCGCGGTCGCTCATCGCGTTTTCGTGCGGGAACAGGCCTTCCTCCAGCCCGGTGATGAACACGCAGTCAAATTCCAGGCCCTTGGCGGCGTGCACCGTCATCAGCTGCACCGCGTCTTGCCCGGCCTGGGCCTGGTTGTCGCCCGACTCCAGCGCGGCGTGGGTGAGGAAGGCGGCCAGCGGGCTCAGCGTCTCGCCGGTCTCGGCGTCGGGCGCCAGCGGCGCATCAAGCACCGGCGCATCCGGGTCCAGCCCCTGGCTGACCGGGCTCTGGGACAGCGGGCTCTGCGTCAGCGGCGTTCCATGCTCATCGACCGGCAGCGCCACCGCATCGCGGCCAAAGCCCTCCTGCATCACGAAGCTCTCGGCCGCGTTGACCAGCTCCTCCAGGTTCTCCACCCGGTCCTCGCCCTCGCGCTCGGCGCGGAAGTGCTCCACCAGGCCGCTCTTGTCGAGCACCAGTTCGATGATCTCCTTCAAAGACATGGCCCCCCCCGAACCGCCCGCTGGGCGGCTCCCCCCAGGGGGCGGATCGTTCTTGGGGCGGCCCGGCGAACGATCCTCGCCCACGGCCTTCTCGCGCATCACGTCCAGCAGCGCGACGAAGTGGGCGATGGCCGCGCCCGCGCGGCCGGTCACGCCGCTCACCGCGTCGTGCAGCGAGCAGCCGCTGGCGCGGGCCACGTCCTGCAGTTGCTCCACGCTGCGCGCCCCAATGCCACGCGGCGGGAAGTTCACCACCCGCAAAAAGCTGGTGTCGTCGTGCGGGTTCTCCAGCAGGCGCAGGTAGGCCAGCGCATGCTTGATCTCGGCGCGCTCGAAGAAGCGCAGGCCACCATACACCCGGTAGGGAATGGCGGCGTTGAACAGCGCCGTCTCGACCACCCGGCTCTGCGCGTTGCTGCGGTAGAGCACGGCCATTTCGCGGCGCGGCATGCCCTCGCGTTCGAGCTGCTTCATCTCGTCCACCATCCACTGCGCCTCGGCAAAGTCGCTGGTGGCTTCGTACACCCGCACCGGCTCGCCCGCGCCCGCGTCGGTGCGCAGGTTTTTACCCAGGCGGCGGCTGTTGTGGCTGATGAGTTCGTTGGCGGTGTTGAGGATGTTGCTGGCGCTGCGGTAGTTCTGCTCCAGCTTGATCTGGTGCGTCACCTGGAACTCGCGCACGAAGTCGGCCATGTTGCCCACCCGCGCGCCGCGGAAGGCGTAGATGCTCTGGTCATCGTCACCAACAGCAAACACCGCATTGCCCGAAGGCGGCAGGCCTTCGATCGGCGGCGAGGAAAACATCTTGATCCACGCGTACTGCAGGCGGTTGGTGTCCTGGAATTCGTCGATCAGGATGTGTTGGAAGCGCCGCTGGTAGTGCGCGCGGATCGGGTCGTTGTCGCGCAGCACCTCGTAGCTGCGCAGCATCAGCTCGCCAAAATCGACCACCCCCTCGCGCTGGCACTGCTCTTCATACAGTTGGTAAATCTCGACCTTGCGGCGCGTCTCCTCGTCGCGCACCACCACGTCGCGCGGGCGCTGGCCGTCTTCCTTGCAGCCGCTGATGAAGTACTGCAGCTGCTTCGGCGGAAAGCGCTCGTCGTCCACGTTGTGCTGCTTGCACAGGCGCTTGATGGCCGAGAGCTGGTCCTGCGTGTCCAGGATCTGGAAGGTCTGCGGCAGGCCCGCCGGCTGGTGGTGCGCGCGCAGGAAGCGGTTGCACAGCCCATGGAAAGTGCCAATCCACATGCCGCGCACGTTCACCGGCAGCATGGCCGTCAGGCGGGTCATCATTTCCTTGGCCGCCTTGTTGGTAAACGTCACCGCCATGATGCCCCCCGGCCCCACCTGCCCACTCTGCAGCAGCCAGGCGATGCGGGTGGTCAGCACCCGCGTCTTGCCCGAGCCGGCACCGGCCAGAATGAGCGCGTGTTCGGGCGGCAGGGTGACGGCAGCGGCCTGCTCGGGGTTCAGCCCGGCGAGCAGTGGGGTGGGGTCTTCAAACAGCATCCGGGGATTGTAGGAAGCGGTCTACAATCAATCACCGGGCCCAAGCAATTGCGCCCGGTTTTTGTTTTCCGCTTCCGGAATACGCTAACCGGCCAGTTCCAAGCGCCTTTTCACCAACCCACCCCCACCACGAACACGGCGGGGTGACTGAAAGGCCCATATGGAAATCTTCGACTACGACAACATCCTGCTGCTGCCGCGCAAATGCCGCGTGGAAAGCCGCAGCGAATGCGACCCCTCCATCGAGTTCGGCGGCCGGCGCTTCAAGCTGCCGGTGGTGCCGGCCAACATGAAGACGGTGCTGGACGAGTCCATCAGCGAATGGCTGGCCGCCAACGGCTATTTTTATGTCATGCACCGCTTCGACCTGGACAACGTGGCCTATGCGAAGCGCATGCGCGAGAAGGGCCTGTTCGTCTCCATCAGCTCGGGGGTGAAGGCGCCGGACTACGCCGTGATCGACCGCCTGGCCGCCGACGGCGTGGGCGCCGACTACATCACCATCGACATCGCCCATGGCCATGCCGAGAGCGTGCGCCTGATGATCGAGCACATCAAGCAAAAGCTGCCGCAGGCTTTCGTGATCGCTGGCAACGTGGCCACGCCCGAGGCGGTGATCGACCTGGAAAACTGGGGCGCGGACGCGACCAAGGTGGGCGTCGGCCCGGGCAAGGTCTGCATCACCAAGCTCAAGACCGGTTTTGGCACCGGCGGCTGGCAGCTCTCAGCCCTCAAGTGGTGTGCGCGGGTGGCCACCAAGCCCATCATCGCGGACGGTGGCATCCGCCACCACGGCGACATTGCCAAGAGCGTGCGCTTCGGTGCCACGATGGTGATGATCGGCTCGCTGTTTGCCGGCCATGAAGAATCACCCGGCCAGACCGTGGAAGTGGACGGCAAGCTCTACAAGGAGTATTACGGTTCGGCCAGCGACTTCAACAAGGGCGAGTACAAGCATGTGGAGGGCAAGCGCATCCTCGAACCCATCAAGGGCAAGCTGGCCGACACGCTGCGCGAAATGCAGGAAGACGTGCAGAGTTCGATCAGCTATGCCGGTGGCACCCAGCTGACCGATCTGAAGAAGGTGAACTATGTGATCCTCGGCGGCGAGAACGCCGGCGAGCATCTGTTCATGTAGTGCTGGCCCACCCCTGCGCTGCGCGCGTCACCCCCTCAAGGGGGCGACACTGGCGGCCCGGCGGGGCCGGTTCTGCCGTGCCGTGGAACCAACGCCCCGCCAGCGGCTGCGCAGTGCACTGCAGTGAGGGGCTACAGGTCCAGCATCTGCAAGGCGCGTTTGTGCAGTGGGTGCTTCGGCTCCACCAGCGCTTCGAGCACGCTGAAGTGGTTGCGGCCGGGCAGCTCCTCGCACACGGGCACCGCGGCCTCGCCCCAGGCCTGGCGGATCAGGCGGTTCTGGCGGCGAAATTCGCCGCTCTCGTCGCCGCCGGCCACCGCCACCAGCATGCCCCGCCCCTCGCTCACCTCGGGTGCCGGCATGAAAGCCGGGCTGGCCTTGAGCGCATCCGCCCCCGTCAGACGCAGACTCTCCCGCAGGAACGGGGTGTGGCGCAGCGGCTCCAGGTCGTACAGGCCTGAGATGGACATCGCGTTTTTGGCCAGATCGGGCGGTAGATCGGCGCCCACCTGCGGCCACAGGCAGTTGAGCAGCAGGGCGGCGAGGTGCCCGCCAGCCGAATGCCCGACCACGGTGATGCGCTGCGGATCACCGCCGTGCACCGCGATGTGGCGGTACACCCAGGCCAGGGCCTGGACCATCTGCAGCACGATCTCGGGAATGGTCACCGCCGGGCACAGCGCATAGTTGGGCACCACGACGCAGGCGCCCTTGCGGACGAAGGGCGGGGCTATGAAGCTGTGGTCGGCCTTGTCCAGGCTGCGCCAGTAGCCGCCGTGAATGAACACCAGCACCGGCGCCAGCGGGCTGCCCGGGCGGGCGGCGGCCGGAAAGATATCCAGCGTTTCGCCGGGACCGTGTCCGTAGGCCACATCGATCAGCCCGGGCTGGGTGCGGCGCACCACTGCCGATTCGTTCGCCCAGCGCTCGAAGTGCTGCGCATGTTCGGGCACCAGCGCGCGGTTGTTGTACTGGGCATCCAGCCAGGCCGGGTCGTGGGTCGTTTCGGTGTTCATGCAACTCATTGTGTCACGCAGCGGCCAGACGGCGGACCCGCACAGGTGACAGTTGTGCGCGTGGCACACCCCCCTGAAGAACACCGTCTGATGGACATCGCATGACAAACACCGCATGACAAACACCGGCCATCGCTGGTACACTGTATACAGAGTACAGAATTCTGCTGCAATGACCGTTCAACTCCTTCAGCTGAGCACCGCGCCCGATCTGGCCGACCAGGTCTACCGGGCCTTGCTGGACGCCATCAGCGAGGGCTCGCTGGCGCCCGGTCAGCGCATCACACAGGAAGAGCTGGCTGAACAACTGGCCGTCTCGCGCCAGCCGGTGATGCAGGCGCTGCGCCTGCTCAAGAAAGACGGCTTCGTGCAGGACGCCCCCGGTCGCGGGCTGCAGGTGACACCGCTGGACGCGCGCTGGCTGACCCAGGTGTACGAGGTGCGCGGCGCGCTGGACACCCTGGCTGTGCGCCGGGCGGCGGAACGCCGCACCCAGCTGGACCCGGCCCTGTTCGTGCGCGGCCGCGAGGCCGTGGGCCGTGGCGACATCAAGGCCATGATCGACGCCGACCTGGCCTTCCACCAGGCGCTGTACCGTGCGACGGGCAATCCGCTGATCGAACAAAGCGCGCTGCTGCACTGGCAGCACATCCGCCGCGCCATGGGCGAGGCGCTGCAAAGCTCGGTGCTGCGCGAGCCGGTGTGGGACGAACACCAGGCGATTGCCGACGCCGTGGCGCGCGGTGATGCCGAGCAGGCCGAAGCCCTGATGCGCCGCCACAGCGAACAGGCCAGCGCCCACCTGGCCGGTCAACTGGGTGACGACGCGCGCGCCACTGCCATGATCAACTCCGTGGTTCTGTGAACCACTTCGCACGGGCGCCGGGCGGCAAGCCTGGCGCCCGTTTTTTTCGGCAGCTTGCAGCGGGCTGAATGCCCACGCAACACCCCGTTTGCGAACCCATTTGCAAAGGCGGTCAAAACCTACAATTTTGGGTTACCCGCCACCCTCACCGACACCCCACCGTGAACACCTCCGACCAACGCCCCACCCTCGCCGTGCTCGGCATCGGCATGATGGGCTTCCCCATGGCCCGCCGCCTGTGCGAAGCGGGTTACACCGTCCACGTCTGGAACCGCTCGCGCGCCAAGGCTGAGCGGCTGCTGCCGTTCGGCGCCCAGGTGCACGACACGCCAGCGCAGGCCGTGGCCTTAGCGGACATCGTCATCACCCTGCTCGAAGACGGGCGTGCCGTCGGCAGCGTGCTGTTTGACCAGGGCACCGCCAACGGCCTGCGCCCGGGCTGCCTGGTGGTGGACATGTCCTCCATCCAGCCGCGGCAGGCGCGCGACCACGCGGCCCGGCTGGCGGCCATCGGCGTGCAGCACCTGGACGCGCCGGTCTCGGGCGGCACGGTGGGCGCCGAGGGAGGCACGCTGGCCATCATGGCCGGTGGCAAGCCGGCCGATTTCGAACGCGCGCAGGGCGTGTTTGACGTGCTCGGCCGCGCCACCCATGTCGGGCCCACCGGGGCCGGCCAGCTGGCCAAACTGGCCAACCAGATGATCGTGGGCATCACCATCGGCGCAGTGGCCGAAGCGCTGCTGCTGTGCGAGAAAGGCGGCGCGGACATGGGCAAGGTCAAACAGGCCATCACCGGTGGCTTTGCCGACAGCCGCATCCTGCAGGTGCACGGTCAGCGCATGGTCGAACGCGACTTCGCCAAACGCGCCGCCATCACCGTGCAGCTCAAAGACATGCGCAACGCCATGACCACCGCCAGCGAAATCGGCTTCGACGCCCCGATCACCGGCCTGTTCGAGCAACTGTACGCACAGGCCGCCGATCATGGTCTGTCAGACCTCGACCATTCCGCCCTGTTCGTCGAACTGGCCAGCCGCAATGGCATGCGCTGAACCGCTGTGAACCCGCCCATGGCGGGCGGCACAGGCGAAACCCCTGCCCACGGCAGGTACTGGAGGTGGTCGCGTTACCCGCCGGTGGACTGCGAGCGTGAACAGACAGCAGCCGCCCGACAGCCCCACCACCAGCGCCCGCAGCCTGTCAGCAGGCTTTGCTAAACTCAACAACCAAGGGGACGTAGCTCAGCTGGGAGAGCGTCGCGTTCGCAATGCGAAGGTCGGGAGTTCGATCCTCCTCGTCTCCACCAACAACCGACAAGCCGGGCCTATCGCCCGGCTTTCTTTTTGCCCGAATCGCGCGTCTGTGCGGGGTTCTGCGGCGTGATCCGGTGCCCTGCCAGGGCGTGACGCCGCCACTTCGGCGTCCCTTGCCGCTCGCCGGCCTCTCTTTTCTCCCTCGGACCGGTGGCTGGCCTGGGCATCCCGGCTCGGAAAATCAACCATTCGCGCGAGGTGGTTCGCTGTGAACACCGGGCACCGACACGGCATCGAACTGCTTTCAGTCGTCCTTCCGCCCGAACAGCGCCGCCTGATCGTCCCAAGACGCCGGCACCTCGTGGTTCTTCAGCCAGAGCAGGCTGAGCGTGCGCGGCTGCCTGACGGTCAGCAGGTCATTCACCACGGTCGGCGACAGCAGGGCCAGCCGCAGCAATTCGTTGACGGTCGTCGGGTGCAACCCCTCGCGCCGCACGATTTCGCTGCCGCTGGCGACCCGGCCTTCGTCGAGCAGCCGCTGCCAGTGGAAGGTGCGCGACAAGGCGGTGAGGATTGGCGCCTCGTGCTTCGGGGCATCTGCGCTGCCGTCTGCCTGCCCGGCCGCCGGGATCATCCACTTGCGCCCGCCGCTGCGCTTGATACGCACCGGGATCACCGTCGTCAGTTTCGGCCCGGCCTGCGGGGCGCCGGTCTGCAGCAGCTTGGTCATGCGTCGGCTCCTTGCGCTTCCAGTGCCTGCAACTCGGCCCCGATGCCGTCCGGGCGCAGCTCCCGCGCCAGGTCGTCCCAACCCGCTCAGCGCCCGTCGACCGTCACCGTCACTCGTTGCTCCCGGGCGTCCCATTCGCGCACGAGCGAGCTGGTCGTCGAGGGCCTGCTCCACGCGCCCCAGGTCGCCAACGTGGCCCCAGTGGACGGGGTAGGGTTCGTGGCCGAAGTGGTCATCGGCCAGTTGCTGCAGCCGCGCCAGCTTGGCGTGGATCTGGGTGGTACGCGCAGCGTGGGCAGCGTGGGGGTCGGTGTGGCGCATCGGGGTTTCCGGGTTGATCGCGATGCATTGATTCACGCGCTGTTCCGCCCCGAAGCCAAGCTCGGGAGAGCAACCTATCCGCTGATAGACTTTTATCCGGTTTAATTCATTTGAGGCGCTTCCAGTTGGCAAGCGCGCAGGCTTGCTGGTCTACCATCATCAGCCCTGCTGCACTTGGGGCTTGAATGCGCCCTTAAGGATGAGTTGATCGGTGTCCGTCGACTTCGCCACCCTCTGCACCCTGCGTGACCGCCACCCTGCCTGGCGCCTGCTGGCCTCGCCGCACGCGCCGCTGGTGGCGAGCTTCCTGCACCGGGTGTACGTCGCGCCCAACGTGCGCGTGATGAGCGAGGCCGATCTTGCGGAGGCGCTGGAGGACGAGCTGTTCGCCCTGCGCGAGCAGTTGGGACCGGAGGCGTACCCCAAGGGCGCGCAGGACTACCTGAACGACTGGGCCGCGCCAGACAAGGGCTGGCTGCGCAAGTTCTACAAGCCGGGCACGGACGAGGCGCAGTTTGACCTGACGCCCGCCACCGAGAAGGCCATCGCCTGGCTGCTGTCGCTGACCGAGCGCCCATTCGTCGGCACCGAGTCGCGCCTGCTGACGCTGTTCGCGCTGTTGGAGCAGATCAGCGCCGGCACCGAGGCCGACCCGATCAAGCGCGTGGCCGACCTTCGCCAGAAGCGCGACGAACTGGACGCCGAGATCGCCCGCATGCTGGCGGGCGACGTGCCGCTGCTGGACGACACGGCGGTCAAGGACCGCTTCCAGCAGTTCCAGCAACTGGCGCGAGAGCTGCTGGCCGACTTCCGCGAGGTGGAACACAACTTCCGCGGGCTCGACCGGAAGGTGCGCGAGAAGATCGCGCTGTGGGAAGGCGCCAAGGGTGCGCTGCTCGACGAGATCATGGGCGAGCGCGATGCCATCGGCGACTCCGACCAGGGCCGCAGCTTCCGCGCCTTCTGGGACTTCCTGATGTCCACCCGGCGGCAGGAGGAACTCTCCGAGCGGCTGAATCAAGTGCTGGCGCTACCCGCCGTCGCGGCCCTGAAGCCCGAACCACGCACCCGCCGGGTGCATCACGACTGGCTGGAGGCAGGCGAACACACGCAGCGCACGGTGGCCCAGCTGTCGCAGCAGTTGCGCCGCTTTCTCGACGACCGGGCCTTTCTGGAGAACCGCCGCATCCTGGACCTGCTGCATGGCATCGAGAGCAAGGCACTGGCTCTGCGGGGGGCGACGCCCGCCGGCACGGTGATGCACATCGACGCGATGGGCGCGGACATCGAGCTGCCGCTGGAGCGGCCACTGTTCTCGCCAAGCGTGAAGCCGCGCTTGGCCGAACTGGCGCTCGTGGCTGGCGAGGACGACATCGACACCGCGCGCCTGTTCGACCAGATCGTGGTGGACAAGGCGCGGCTGCGGTCGGCCGTGCAACGCGCACTGCGCCGCCAGCCGCAGATCACGCTGCGCGAGCTGCTGGATGCCGAGCCTCTGCACCAGGGCCTGGCCGAACTGGTGGCCTACCTGGAGCTGGCCCACGCCGGGGACGGCAGCGACGCGCTGGACACCTTGGGCGGCCTGCGCGCCCTGGTCGACGAGGCCGTGATCGAGCCGATATGTTGGCAGGGCAGCAACCCAGCGGGCGAAGCCGTGATGCGCGAGGCGCACTTGCCCCGCGTGATCTTCACGCGCTGACGGCCTCACCAGACGATAGACGGCCAGGGGGAGAAGAACATGAACGACGCGCTGCACGAGCACGATCCGGGGGAGACTCCGCCCAGCGCGCTGCCCGCAGTACCCGAGCTGTCGCAGCTAATGGTGCACTTGCTCAAGGGCGTGCTGTACCGGGACGACGACGAGCGGCTGTGGGCCAGCCTGCTGCGCCTGCAGGCGCGGGTGAGGGAACAGTCCGCCGTGCTGCTGCTCGATCTGGTGCTGGACGAGGCCGAGGGTCACGCCTTTCTGAAGAGCCGTCCCGACCCGGACGAGGCTTCAGGGACGCCCCGCCTGCCGCGGCTCGTCGCACGCCGGCCGCTGTCCTACCCGGTGAGTCTGATGCTGGCGCTGCTGCGCAAGCGCATGGCCGAGTTCGACGCTGGCAGCGGCGACACGCGGCTGGTGCTCTCGCGTGACGACATCGCCGAGCTGATGAGGGTGTTCCTGCCCGATGGTACGAACGAAGCCCGGCTGATCGACCAGGTGGACGCGACGATCACCAAGGTGGTCGATCTGGGGTTTCTGCGCCGGCTCAAGCCTGCTGCCGGCAGTGCACAGGACCGAGGGCACTACGAGGTGCGGCGCATCCTGAAGGCCTTCGTCGACGCGCAGTGGCTGGCGGAGTTCGATGCGCGGCTGGAGGTCTATCGCACGGCGTTGTCGGACGGCGCGGGTCTTGGTGCCGGCCAGGAGAAGGCCGATGCTTGAGGCACCGATGGAGGCCACGACATTGGGGCTGGACTTCGTGATCGACGACAGCCGGGTGGGCTTTCGTCTGCAGCGGCTGGAAGTGCTGAACTGGGGCACCTTCGACAAGCGCGTGTGGCGCTACGAGCTCGACGGGCGCAATGGCCTGCTCACGGGCGACATCGGCTCGGGCAAGTCCACGCTGGTCGATGCCATCACGACCTTGCTGGTGCCGGCGCATCGCGTGGCCTACAACAAGGCGGCCGGTGCGGACTCCCGCGAGCGGTCCTTGCGCTCCTACGTGCTGGGCCACTACAAGAGCGAGCGCAACGAGGTCACGGGCAGTGCCAGGCCCGTGGCGCTGCGCGATGCGTCGAGCTACTCGGTCGTCCTCGGCGTCTTCCGCAACGAGGGCTACGACCAGGCTGTGACGCTGGCCCAGGTCTTCTGGCTGAAGGACCCACAGGGCCCGCCGGCTCGCCTGTTCGTGGCCACCGAGCGAGCCCTCACCATTGCCGACGACTTCAGCGGCTTCGGTAGCGACACCACCGCCCTGCGCAAGAAGCTGCGCGGCACCGGCTGCGAGCTGTTCGACAGCTTCCCGTCCTATGGGGCCTGGTTCCGCCGGCGCTTCGGCATCGAGCATGAACAGGCCCTGGAACTGTTCCACCAGACCGTCTCGATGAAGTCGGTGGGCAATCTCACCGACTTCGTGCGCAGCCACATGCTGGAGCCCTTCGACTCCGGGCAACGCATCGAGGCGTTGATCCGCCACTTCGACGACCTGGATCGGGCGCATCAGGCGGTGCTCAAGGCCAAGCGGCAGGTGGACTTGCTGACGCCCTTGGTCGACGACGGCGCGCGCCACCAGGCGCTGGTGGCCGAAATTCAGGGCTGGCGGGATGCGCGCGACCAGCTTCGACCGTATTTCGCCCGGCTCAAGGGCGAACTGCTGGACCGCCGACTCGGCTCGCTGGCGGACGATGCGGCCCGGCTGGATGCACAGATCGAGCGCCTGGACGCGGAGCGTGAAGCCGAGCGCATTGAAGTGGGACGCCTGGAGCGGGCCCTGCGAGACAACGGCGGCGACCGCCTGGAGGAGCTGGCGGCAGAGATTCGCCGTTTGGAGGGTGAGAAGGTTCAACGCCAGAAGAAGTCTGACCGCTTCCAAGAGCTGCTGACCCGCATCGATGAGTCGTCTCCAGGGGATGAAGCAGGTTTCCTCGCTCAGCAGCAGGGCATCACCCAGCGTGCCGAAGGCTTGCGCGAGCGCATTGCCGACTTGGACAACCGGGAGCGCGAAGAGGACTTCACTTTCCGCAAGGGCCGTGAAGAGCACGTCGCCCTGTCCGACGAAATCGACAGTCTCCAGCGGCGCAAGAGCAACATCGATACCACCCAGATCCGCATCCGCGATGCGCTGTGCTCGGCGCTGGCGATCGGTGAGGACGAACTGCCTTTCGCGGGCGAGCTCATCCAGGTGCGTGACGACGAGCGCGATTGGGAGGGTGCCGCCGAGCGGCTGCTGCGTGGCTTCGGCCTCGCGCTGCTGGTTCCGGACGCGCACTACAAGGCCGTGGCGGACTGGGTGGACCGCCAGCATCTGGGGGCCCGGCTGGTGTACTTCCATGTGCGGCAGAGGAAGGCAACGCAAGGCGCCGCCATGCGTCCGCAGTCGCATCCGCAGTCGCTGGTGCGCAAGCTCGTCATCAAGCCGGACTCGCCGTACCACGAGTGGTTGGAACAAGAGCTTCGCCAGCGCTTTGACGTCGCCTGCTGCGACACCGGGGAGCAGTTCCGCCGCGAGGCGCGCGCCGTCACGCGCGCCGGTCAGATCAAGGACCCGAGCGGGCGCCACGAAAAGGACGACCGCAGCCGAATCGATGACCGCGGCCGCTACGTGCTCGGTTGGAGCAATGCCGACAAGCTGCGGGCGTTGCGCGATCAAAGAGAGCGCCTGGAGGAAAAGCTGGCCCTGCTCGGGCAGCGCATCGGCGAGATCAGCCAAGCGCGAAATGAACTGCGGGGGCGGCTGGACGCACTGAGCAAGCTGGAGGAGTTCACGCGCTTTGCGGACATCGACTGGATGAGCCTGGCCCGCCAGATCGCCGCACTCAACGAGGAGCGCGCGAGACTGGAAGCCGCATCCGATACCCTGCAAGAGTTGGGTCGCCAGCTCAAGGCCGCGCAGGTTCGGCTTGGCGAGCTGGAGGTCAAGCGGTCCGATGCGTTGGGCAGGCGGGGCGAGGTCAAGAGCAAACGTGAGACGGCACAGGCGATGCGCGATCAGGCCGGCAGCGTGTGGAACGATTTGCCGCTGACCGACGCACAGATCGAGCGGCTGGATGACTGGCGCTCGCAGGCGCTGGGCGAGCATCAGCTGTCGGTCGAGTCCTGCGACAACCGCGAGCAGGACGTGCGCAAGTGGCTGCAGGAGCGCATCGACGCGGAGGACAAACGCCTGGCCCGTCTGACCGAGCGCATCGTCAACGCCATGCGCGGCTTCAAGGAGGAGTTCAAGGCCGAGACCGTCGAGATGGACGTGAGCCTGGCGGCTTTGCCGGAGTATGAACGGATGCTCACCGGCTTGAAGGGCGACGACTTGCCGCGATTTGAAGCGCGATTCAAGGAGCTGCTGAACGTCAACACGATCAACGAGATCGCCAACTTCAACGCCCAGCTCGCGCGCGAGCGGGAGACGATCAAGGAGCGCGTCGACTTCATCAACCAGTCGCTCCAGGCCATCGACTACAACCCCGGCCGCTACATCAAACTGGTGGCGCTGCCCAGCCCGGATGCGGAGATCCGCGACTTCCAGCAGGATCTGCGGGCGTGCACCGAGGGGGCGATGACGGGCTCGGCCGACGAACAGTATTCGGAAGCCAAGTTCTTGCAAGTCAAGGCCATCATCGACCGATTCCGAGGCCGTGAAGGTCTGTCGGACGCCGACCGGCGCTGGACCGCCAAGGTCACCGACGTGCGCAACTGGTTTCTGTTCTCGGCCAGCGAGCGTTGGCGCGCCGACGGTGCCGAGCACGAGCACTACTCGGATTCGGGCGGCAAGTCGGGCGGCCAGAAGGAGAAGCTCGCCTACACCGTGCTGGCTGCGAGCCTGGCTTACCAGTTCGGGCTGGAGTGGGGCGCCGTGCGTTCGCGGTCATTCCGCTTCGTCGTCATCGACGAGGCGTTCGGGCGCGGGTCTGACGAGTCGGCGCAGTACGGGCTGCGCCTGTTCCAGCAGCTCAACCTCCAGTTGTTGATCGTTACGCCGCTGCAGAAGATCCACATCATCGAGCCCTTTGTGGCCAGCGTGGGCTTCGTGCACAACGAGGGCGGGCGCGACTCGCGGCTGCGCTGCCTGTCGATTGAGGAATACCGGGCGCACAAATCCGAGGGGACAGCGACAGGGATGGCGGACGGGACAGCCGACGCCGGGGCTGCCGTAGACGACGCGACACCATGAGCTGGACCACGCCCGCCGAATTGCGCGCCCAGGTACAACGCTTGTGGGACCGGGGTGACTTGCTGCGGGCGGCTGTAACGGACGCCGTCTCGTGGCCTCTGCGCCTGAGCTTGAAGACTCCGGGTGCTTCCGACTTGTCCGACCGCTTCGAGGCCGTTCGTGACTGGGTGCGCGCCGTCGCCGATACCCCGCAGGTTCGCATCGAATGGCGGGAGTGGAACCACCGCGTCCAGGGCATGCAGCGGCTCCCTGCGGCCGTCTTGCTCGACACGCTGCAAGACGCCTTGGTCTTCATCGGCAAGGACCATCAAGCGCAGCGGTTTGAGGCCCTGTGGCAGCAGACGGCAGCCACGCAGCCGCCATTGCTGGCATGGCTTGCCCGGCGGCCGATCCAGGCGCTGGACCTGGCCGACCGCTGGGAGCGTCTGCTGGCCGTGGTCGCATGGCTGCAGGCCCATCCTCGACCGGGCGTGTATTTGCGTCAGGTCGACGTGCCCGGCGCGGACAGCAAGTTCATCGAGGCCCACCGAGGCGTGTTGGCCGAACTGCTGGACCTGGCTCTGCCACCAGACGTTGTCGAAACCCATGCGACCGGCGTCGCGCAGTTCACACGCCGATTCGGCTTCCTGGACAAGCCCGCCCGGATTCGGTTTCGCCTGCTCGACCCGGCCTTGCCCAGCCTGCCGGGCTTCGAAGGCTTGCCCGACATCACCCTGGACGCTACGAGCTTCGCGGCGCTGGTGCTCCCCGTCCAGCGCGTCTTCATCACCGAGAACGAGACCAACTTCCTCGCCTTCCCGCCAGCGGCAGACGCCATCGCCGTCTTCGGCGCGGGCTATGGTTGGGAGGCGCTGGCGCGCGCCTCGTGGCTGCATCGATGCCAGCTGCACTATTGGGGCGACATCGACACCCACGGCTTCGCCATCCTCGACCAGCTGCGCGGCTACTTTCCCGGCGTAGCGTCCTTCCTCATGGACCGGGAGACGCTCCTTGCCCACCGCCTGCACTGGGGTGCGGAGCCCGACCCAGTGCGCCACGACTTGTCAAGCCTGACGACCGAGGAGGCGGCTGTGTATGACGACCTCAGATTCGATCGCCACCAGCCCAGGCTGCGGTTGGAGCAGGAACGCGTGGGCTTTGGACGGGTGAAGGAGCGGCTGCGAGGCCTGTCTGAGCCTTGATCGCCAGAGAGATCGCGCCGATGCGATTCGGTGCAAGTGGATCTGCCGGGCTGCGGTGTGGGGGTTCAAGACAGACGCAGCGTCGTATGAAAGCCTGCTTTGATGTGTCGAGGCACATTCAAGCGGGCTTGAATGGGAGCCAGCGATCAAGTCCTCATCGCCCAGAACAACACAACACCAAATACTGACTTTGTATATACTTAGTTCATACCACTCTCCGCGAGGCCAGTCATGTCCAAAGAAGCCGTGTTCACCATGAAGCTGGAGCCCGAGCTGCGCGACGCGTTCATGGCCGAGGCAGAGGCCAGCCACCGCCCGGCGTCGCAGGTGGTGCGGGAATTGATGCGCGAGTTCGTTGAGCGTCAGCGGCAGGCACGCGAGTACGACGCGTTCCTGCGTGCCAAGGTCGATACGGCGCGCGGGCAGATCGCGTCTGGCCAGGTCGCAAGCAGCGCCGACGTCGAGGCCCGCTTTGCTGCCCGGCGCGCCGAGCTGCGGGCCAAGGCAGGCGGCGCCGACGCATGAGGGTCTTGTGGACCCTCGCCGCCGAGCAGGACCGCGCCGACATCGTCGACTACATCGCCCAGGACAACCCGCTCGCAGCCATCCGCATGGATGAGGTCTTCGAGGCAGCTGTCGGCCGACTGGCCGAGCACCCCTTGATCGGACGTACCGGACAAGTCCCGGGTACTCGGGAGTTGATCCCGCACGAGAGCTACCGGCTGGTCTACGAGGTACAGGCCGACACCGTCTGGATTTTGGCTCTGGTACACACCGCACGCCTGTGGCCACCCACACGCTTGTGATCAGGGTGGCAGTCGAGGGCATTCTGCCCGCAAACCCGCAGATGCCTGCAGTTGCCCGCGGCATTGCTTGTAAGTTCGAGGGGTGCGTTTTGCGCCCGACAAGCGCCCGCCACCATACACAGGGGCTCGGATCGCCTCCGGGCCCTTTTTCTTCCCCAAGATCCCCGCGTGGCGCCGGGCTCAGGCCACGCTGTCTTCCCGCGATCGGTCGCCCTCACCCAGTGGCGCTTCGCTGGGCTCACTGTGATCAGTTCGCAGCGGGGCTTGCACCCGCAGGGGCGCACCTATGAAAAAACCGCGCCTCGGCGCGGTTTTTTCATGGGTGGTCGCTGGGCTCAGCGCGGCTGGCGACGGGGCGCGCGCGACGGCCCTGTGTTGTCGAAGCGGCGCGCAGCGCCTTCGCCGCGACCGAAAGACGGCCGACCATCACCACCGCGATCGGCAAAGCGGTCGCCGCCGGGTGCCTTGTCGGCACGGCCGAAGCTGCCGAAGCCAGCGTTCGGACGTGCGCCCGCACGCCCCTGGGGCCGGTCACCGAAACCGCGTCCAGCCGGGCGCGGCTCACCGCGGGGATCGGCACGGTGGTCGAACCGGTTGTCAAAGCGCACATCGCCACGCGGCTGCTCTTGGCGCTGTTCAAAACGCGGCGCGCCGCGATCTTCAAAGCGGTTGTCGAAACGACCTTCCGGCCGAGCGTCGAAGCGCGGCGCATCGCCACGGCCTTCGAAACGCGGACCCCGCGAGGGTGGCGCGCTGCGGCGATCGCCGAAGCGGTCGCCACCACGGCCACCGGTACGGCCGCCCCGGCCGACGCCCTCGGGTTGCGGCGGGCGCTGGCGCGGCTCCAGGCCGGGCACGGTTTCCACTGCGATGCGCTGGTGGGTGAAGGCCTCGATGTCGAAGATCTTGCGGCGGTCGCGGAACTCGGCGAAGGTCACGGCCAGGCCGTCACGGCCGGCACGGCCAGTGCGCCCGATGCGGTGGGTGTAGTCCTCGGCCTTCATCGGCAGGCCGAAGTTGAAGACGTGGGTGATGGTCGGCACGTCGATGCCGCGGGCGGCCACGTCGGTGGCCACCAGAATCTGCACCTGGCCGTTGCGCAGCGCCATCAGGCGGCGGTTGCGCAGGCCCTGGCTCAGCGCCCCGTGCAGTGCCACGGCGGCAAAGCCCGCCTGCTGCAGATCGGTCGCCAGGCCGTCACATTCCACCTGCGTGCTGCAGAAGACCACAGCCTGGTCGATCGAGGCATCGCGCAGCCAGTGGTCGAGCAGCGCACGCTTGTGTTCGGCGTGGTCGGCCCAGAACAGCACCTGCTTGATGTTGGCGTGCTTTTCCTGCGGCGTGTCGATCTGCACCCTCTGCACATGCTTGCCGCCGTCGTGCATCACGCGCAGGGCCAGCTGCTGGATGCGCGGCGCAAAGGTGGCGCTGAACATCATGGTCTGGTCGCGCTGGGCGGTGAGCTGGTTGATCTCGGCCAGATCGTCGCTGAAGCCCAGGTCCAGCATGCGGTCGGCCTCGTCGACCACCAGGAACTGCACCTGATCGAGCTTGATCTGCACCGAACGCTGCAAGTCCAGCAGGCGGCCGGGGGTGGCGACGACGAGGTCGGCGTTCTGCAGCTTGGCGATCTGCACCTGGTAGGGCATGCCGCCCACCACATTGGCGATGCGCAGGCCGCGGCAGTGGCGCACCAGCTCAATCGCGTCGTGGGCCACCTGCTGGGCCAGTTCGCGGGTGGGGCACAGCACCAGCGCGCCGGGTGTGGCGGCCTTGAAGTTGCGCGGACTGGTCGGGTCTTTGCGCTTGGGGCGCTTGGGGGCGGGTTTGCCAGCCGCCAGCGCTTCGGCTGTGGCTTGCTCGAAAGCCAGTCGCTCGGCTTCGGCAGCAGCGGCCTGCTGCTGGATCAGGGTGTGCAGCACCGGCAGCAAAAAGGCGGCGGTCTTGCCGCTGCCGGTCTGGCTGGAGACCATCAGGTCGGCGTAGCGCTGCTCGGCTGCGCTGGACTCACGCAGGGCCTTGGGGATCACCTGCACTTGCACCGCGGTCGGCTGGGTGTAGCCCAGGTCGCCGACGGCGCGCACCAGCTCGTGCGCCAGACCGAGGGCCGCAAAGGCCTCGGGCGCTGCTTCCACAGAGGCTTCGGGCAGGTCGGCCTCGGTGGTCAGGGAAAGGGGAAGGGTCGTGGCGTCGCCGCGCACGTCAAATTCGTCGCTCATGTTGGTCCTTGCGCTCAGTGCGCGTGGGATCGAAACAAGCGCAGGACGTGCAGCGCCCCATGAGGGCGAGCACCGGGCCTGTGCGCCTGATCCGTTCGTGGTTACACAACATCAACCATCAAACGGTCACGCAAAGGCTGTTGCGCTCAGAGGCGCACGGTACCGGCAGCGAGGGACCCCTTTTTCGTCCGTGCCGGAGCGGGTCCGGACGGGGCTGACGGTTTCGGCGAGCGGACCTGTCAGCGTGGTATGAGAGGGAGTCTGGTGTGTGAGGCAGATGCAAAAAAGCTGCGCAGTCGCCTGCGCCGCCTTGCATTATGGCACGTTTGCGACAAAACCCGAAGGGTTTCAACAAAACCCCCTGGGGTTTACCACCCACCACCCCAAAGTTGCGTCAACACCCAAGGGGCACCGCAAGCCGGCGGCTTCTTCTGGACGCGACGGGAAACGTCCGCGGCCCACCCGCCACCGAGAAGGCGATGACGGTCAGCCCAGGATGGCGGCCACGATGTGATAGAGCACCGCCGCCAGCACGGCGGTGGCTGGAACAGTCACCACCCAGGCGGCCACGATGCGCAGCACCGCCGAGCGCTTGACGATTTCCTTCTTGTAGGCCTTTTTCATGGCCTTCTGCTCGTTCTTGGCGAGCACAGCGCCATCGGCCAGTTCGCGCTGCCTGGCGCGCTTTTTCATGTCGGCGAGCATGCGCTTTTTCTCGCTCACCTCGGCGGCCTCGAAGCGCTTGAGGTAGGCCTCGACTTCCGCGCGATCCTCACCCTGGTGGCCGGCGAACACGACCGCCTCCATCTTGGCGTAATTCACCTTCAGCAACTCGCGCAGGAAGCCGACACCAAACACGGCGCCAATGGAGATGTGCGTGGTCGAGACCGGCATGCCCAGCTGCGAGGCGACGATCACCGTCAACGTTGCGGCCATGGCGATGGAGTAGGCGCGCATGTTGTCGAGCTCGGTGATCTCTTTGCCCACGGTGCGGATGAGCTTGGCGCCATAGAGCGCGAGACCGGCGGCCAGACCGGCCGCGCCGAGCACCATGATCCACAACGGCGTGGCAGCGCTGCTGGCCACGGCACCGCTCTTGACCGCTTCGTAAATGGCCGCCAGCGGGCCGACGGCGTTGGCCACGTCGTTCGCGCCGTGGGCAAAGCTCAGCAGCGCGGCCGAGCAGACCAGGGGCCAGACGAACAGGCGGTTGACGCCGTCCTTGCTGTTGTCTTGCCGCTGCGCCTGCCGGGCGATGGGCCCGCGCACCAGCGCCCAGACCAGCAGCCCGAACACGGCACCGGCCAGAATGGCCGGCCAGAAGGCCACCTTGACCAGCTGCCCCATGCCTTTGAGCAGCATGTAAGAGCCGAAAGCCCAGGACATGGCGGCGATCAGCCACGGCACCACCCGGCTGGCGGCCTCGGTCATGTCGTTGCGGTAAGTGATGCTGCGCTTGATCAGGTAGAGAAAACCGGCCGCGATCAGACCGCCAGAGACAGGCGAGATCACCCAGCTGATGACGATGGAGCCGATGGTGCCCCAGTTGACCAGCCCCCAGCCACCTGCGGCAATGCCTGCGCCCATGACGGCGCCGATGATGGAATGGGTGGTCGACACCGGCGCCCCGATGGCCGTGGCCAGGTGCAGCCACAGCGCGCCGGCCAGCAGCGCGGCGAACATGAGCCAGGCGAAATGCGCCGGATCGCTCACCTGGTCGAGGTCGATGATGGCGCCCTTGATGGTGCCGACCACGTCCCCGCCGGCGACGATGGCGCCCATCACCTCGAACACCGCAGCGACCAAAATGGCCCAGCCCATGGTCATGGCGCCGGACCCGACGGCCGGCCCCATGTTGTTGGCCACATCGTTGGCACCGATGTTCATGGCCATGTAGCCACCGACGACCGCCGCCACGATGAGCAGCCAGACGGCGGTGTTGGACAGGCCGGCCACGTTGGCGCCGGTGAGCGAGGCGTACAGGCCCACCAGCAGCAGGAAAACAATGGATGCCCCCAGTTGGAGCACGTCCAGGTGGCGTTTCACAAAGCTGGAGCGGTTCTTTTTGGTCATGACGGATTCTCGAAGAAGTCATGATTTTGACATGCGGCTGTCACCAGACCGTCACCGCCAGCGGGCGCCATGAGGGCACGGACGCAGCGCTCAGACGCTCAGCAAATGCGTGCGGTAGTGCACCAGTTCGTCGATGGATTCGTGCACATCGGCCAGCGCGGTGTGCTTCTGCTGCTTCTTGAAGCTGTCGTAAACCGCCGGCTTCCAGCGCTTGGCCAGCTCTTTGAGCGTGCTCACATCCAGGTTGCGGTAGTGGAAATGGGCCTCCAGCCGGGGCATGTACTTCACCAGAAAGCGCCGGTCTTGCCCGATGCTGTTGCCGCACATGGGTGAACCATTCTTCGGCACGTATTTCGAAATGAAGGCCAGCAGTTCGGCCTCGGCCTGGGCCTCGCTCACGGTGCTGGCCTTGACCTTGTCAATCAGCCCGCTCTTGCCGTGCGTGCCCTTGTTCCAGTTGTCCATGGCACCCAGCACAGCGTCGCTCTGGTGGATCACCAGCACCGGGCCTTCGATGCGCGGCTCCAGGTTGGGGCCGGTGATGACCACCGCGATTTCGAGCAGCCGCTCTTTTTCGGGGTCGAGGCCGCTCATTTCGCAATCGAGCCAGACCAGGTTCTGGTCGCTTTTGCTCAGGGTGGGTGTGGGGGTCGGCGGGTTCGCCACGGAGGTATCGGGTGCAGTCATGGGCCGGGATTTTCGCCGATCCCCTGCCGCCGGCAGGTTCGGTCGCCCTTGGATAGACTCGCGCGCATGGACACCGCCGCCCTCACCTTCACCGCCGTGGTCTGCGCTCTGCTGATCGCCGGCACCATCGTGCGCACCGTGCTCAGCAGCCGGCAGATCCGCCACGTGGCGCGCCACCGCCACGCGGTGCCCGCCGCCTTCGCCGACACGATCAGCCCGCAAGCCCATCAAAAGGCCGCCGACTACACCATCGCCAAGGCCCGTTTCGGCCAGCTCGACACGGTGGTCGAGGCCGCACTGCTGCTGGGCTGGACGCTGCTGGGCGGTCTGCACTTTCTCAACCAGGCCCTGCTGGCCTGGCTGGGCGGCGGGCTGCAGCAGCAGCTGGCCCTGGTCGCCGCCTTTGCGGTCATCGGTGGTCTGCTCACCCTGCCACTGGCCTGGTGGTCGACGTTCCGCATCGAGGAGCGCTTTGGCTTCAACAAGATGCACCTGGGCCTGTGGCTGGGCGACCTGTTCAAGAACGCCCTGGTCGGCGGTCTGATCGGCCTGCCCATCGTGGCCCTGGTGCTGTGGCTCATGGGCGCCGCCGGCCCCACATGGTGGCTCTGGGCCTGGGGCGTGTGGATGGGCTTCAACCTGCTGCTGCTGGTGCTGTACCCGACGCTGATCGCGCCGCTGTTCAACAAGTTCGAACCGCTGCAGGACGAAGGCCTGAAAGCCCGCGTCAACGCGCTGATGCAGCGCTGCGGCTTTGCGGCCAAGGGCCTGTTCGTCATGGACGGCAGCAAGCGCAGCGCGCACGCCAATGCCTATTTCACCGGTTTTGGTGCCGCCAAGCGGGTGGTGTTCTTCGACACCCTGCTCCAGCAGCTGACCCCGCCGGAGATCGACGCCGTGCTGGCCCATGAACTGGGCCACTACAAGCGCCGGCACATCGTGCAGCGTGTGGGGCTGATGTTCGCGCTCAGCTTCGTGGGCTTTGCCCTGCTCGGCTGGGTATCCAACCAGGCCTGGTTCTACACCGGGCTGGGGGTCACGCCCGCGCTGGACGCACCCAACCACGCGCTGGCGCTGCTGCTGTTCCTGCTGGTGGTGCCGCTGTTCACCTACTTCCTCTCACCGTTGATGGCCCAGCTCTCGCGCCGCCACGAGTTCGAAGCCGACGCCTACGCGGTGGCGCATACCGATGGCAAGGACCTCGCCAGCGCCCTGCTCAAGCTCTACCAGGACAATGCCAGCACGCTCACGCCCGACCCGGTGTACGCGCGCTTCTACTATTCACATCCACCGGCCAGCGAACGCCTGGCCCGCCTGCAACCGGCCACCGCCTGAACCATGAACCCCCTGCACCAGAACCGCAAGGCCCTGACGGCCACGCAGATCGTCACCCAGCTCAGCCAGCTCAATGGCGAGCAGGCCCAGGGCTGGAAGCTCATCGACGGCGCGCTGGAGAAGACCTACAGCTTCCCCGACTTCCACCGCACCATGGCCTTCGTCAACGCAGTGGCCTGGATCGCGCACCGCAAGGACCACCACCCCGACCTGGCCGTGGGCTACAGCCGCTGCACCGTGCGCTTCAACACCCACGACGTCGGCGGCATCTCGGTCAGCGACTTCTTCTGCGCCGCCGCCGTGGACGCGCTGCTGCAGGACGGCGCCTCTGTCGACGGGGCCGGCGCTTGAAGCGTCGCGCGGCCCCCGACAGTGCCGCCGCGGGTGCGCGGCAGCCCGGGCTGGTGGTGGCGGCCTTCGGCCGGCATTGCATCGTCGAAAGCCCCGACGGCACCCGCCGCATCTGCCACCCGCGCGGCAAAAAGAGCGCGGTCGTGGTGGGCGACCAGGTGGACTGGCAACCCAGCGGGGACGAGGGCAGCATCGAGCAGGTGCACGAGCGGCGCAACCTGTTGTACCGGCAGGACGAGCTGCGCACCAAATCCTTCGCGGCCAACCTCGACCAGGTGCTGGTGCTGATCGCCGGAGACCCCGAATTCTCGGAGCGGCAGCTCGCCCGTGCCCTGATTGCGGCCGAGGCGGCGGGCATCGAGGCGCTGATCGTGCTCAACAAGCAAGACCTGCAACCGGCCTTCGACCGCGCATGGGCCCGACTGGACGCCTACCGCCGCATGGGTGTGACGGTGCTGCCGCTGCGCCTGCAGTTGGCGGATGGGCATGGCGACGGCGGGCTCGACGCCCTGCAACAGCGCCTGCAGGGCCGGACCACGCTGGTGCTCGGCCCCTCGGGCGTGGGCAAGAGCACCCTGGTCAACCGCCTGGTGCCACACGCCGGTGCCCAGACCGGCGAGATCTCGCGCGCCCTCAATTCGGGCAAGCACACCACCACCAGCACCACCTGGTACTGGGTGGACGACGGCCACCGCACAGCGCTGATCGACTCCCCCGGATTCCAGGAGTTCGGCCTGCACCACATCGAACCGGCGCAGCTGGCACAGTACATGCCCGATCTGCGCGCCGCGCTGGGCGACTGCCGTTTCTACAACTGCACACACCGCCACGAGCCCGGTTGCGCCGTGCGCGCGCAGGTGGCGACCGACGAGGCCGAACCGGGTGATGCCCAGCGGATCGCAGCGCAGCGCTACCGCATCTACAACGAACTGTTCGAAGAACTCTCGCAGCGACGCGGGTATTGAGCCCCCACGCTCCACCGCTGCGCGGGTCGCTGCCCCCCGAGGGGGCTGATCCGCCTTGGGGCGGCCCGGCGGCGGATCGCTCGCCCCTAAGCGTCACCGCTGCGCGGGTCGCCGCTCCGCACTGAGGCATGAATGGTGCCGGGAAACAAACCGGCGCTGAATACCGCAGCGCCGTCTGTGCAGCACTCAGACCGGCAGACGCGCCAGTGAAAGCAAGGCCAGCAGCAGCATCCACAGCACAACGCTGCGCCACACCAGACCCACGACGCTGGTCAGGTGGGCGATCTGCGGCAAGGGGCGTGATGCCCCATCGGGCTCCTCGGCGCCCTCCCCGTCGGCCGCAGGCAGCAAGCGCACGCCAACGGCGCCCGACGTCGCCGCGAGCAGCACGCCGTCGCTGCCCGGCGCATAACGCTCGGCCTCACCGCGCCAGCTGGCCACCGCTTCCTCGAAATTGCCGACCACGGCAAAGCCCAGCGCCGTCGCGCGCGCGGGCACGAAGTCCACCCACTGCCAGGTACGGGCCGCTGCATCGCGCAGGGCCGGGCTGGGCGTTCCGTCGGCGCGACCGCGCCAGTTGCGCGAGAGGTATTCGGCCATGCGGTAGAGCACAGCGAGCGCTGGCCCCAGGCCCAGCATCCAGCCGATGACGAAACAGGCCAGCACACCGAACACATGGCGGTGGGCCGACAGCACCGACTGTTCGATCACCTGACGCAGCAGCTCGGCCCGCGGCAGGCTGTGGGCGTCGACCTGCAGCCACTGCGCCAGCTGCTCGCGTGCCGCCAGATCGTTGCCCTCCTCCAGTGCCTGGCGGATGCCGGTGAAGTGGTGGCTGAACTGCCGGAAACCGACGGTCACGTAGAGCACGGCCACAGTCCAGACGAAGGCCAACACACTGCTGAACCACCACAGCGCCCAGAACACACCGGCAGCGGCCAGCGTGGGGACGCCCACCGCCAGCCCCCAGGCGATCCAGCCTTGTGCCGCCTGTCCGGCGTCAAGGTTGCGCCGCACAGCCCGCACCCAGCCGCGCAGCGCGGCGTGCACCGGGTTGTCCTGGCCCAGTGGCCGCACCTGTTCCAGCAGCAAGGCAATGAGGATGGCAAAAAAGCTCATGCGCCGATGATAGTGGCGCCTGCCGCCGGGCGTGCTCCGCCCAGCCCCGGCGGCGGGGCACTCAGGCGCGCAGCAGGTGGTAGAAGTTGCGCAGCATGCCGGCGGTGGCCCCCCAGATGAAGCGTTCCAGCCCACCGTCGTGGTAAGGCATGGAATACCACTCGCGCACCTCGCCATTCCACTCGTAGGCATGGCGCCGATGGTTGGCCGGGTCCATCAGGAAGTCCAGCGGCACCTCGAACACGTCGTCCACCTCGTGCGGGTTGGGCTGCAGATCAAACCCCGGCTGCACCAGGGCCACCACCGGCGTGATGAAGAACTGCGTGCCCGTGATGTACTGCGGCAGCGTGCCCAGGACCTCGACGTGTCCGGGGTGCAGCCCCACCTCCTCCTGCGCCTCGCGCAGGGCGGCGGCCACGGCATCGGCATCTTCGGCATCGACCTTGCCGCCCGGCAGGGCAATCTGCCCCGAGTGGGTGGACAGGTGTGCGGTGCGCTGGGTGAGCAGCAGGCTGGGGCGTGGGTGCATCACCAGCGGCAGCAGCACCGCTGCGGGCGCCGGCAGGCGGTCGGTGAAGCGGCGCTCCCGGACCAGTTCGGGCACCCACTGCGGCGGCTGCGCAAAGCGCTGGCGCAAGCCCTCGGGCGTGAGGCGCTGCGCCGGCACGGCCTGCAGCCCGGCACTGGCCGCACCGGGCACCACCGGCACCAGGCGCGGATCGAAAGCGGGCGGGTAACGCTGGGACATGGGCAAGCTCAGGGACAGGACGAAAAAAAAGCCGCTCGGGCGAGCGGCTTTCCTGGAAGCAGGCGATCAGGCGCCCAGCTTCTCCTTGATGCGGGCCGACTTGCCGCTGCGCTGGCGCAGGTAGTACAGCTTGGCACGGCGCACGTCACCACGGCGCTTGAGCTCGATCGAGGCGATCAGCGGGCTGTACAGCGGGAAGGTACGCTCCACGCCTTCGCCGTTGGAGATCTTGCGCACGATGAAGCTGGAATTGAGGCCACGGTTGCGACGGGCGATGACCACGCCTTCGTAAGCCTGGACGCGCTTGCGGGTGCCTTCGATCACGTTCACGTTGACGATCACGGTGTCGCCAGGGGCAAACGCCGGAATGGTCTTGTTCAGGCGGGCAATTTCTTCCTGCTCGAGGGTCTGGATGAGGTTCATGGTTTCCTGTTCACCGATCGTGTCCGCGCTGCCCCGACATGGGGTTTGTATGGCTGTGTGCCGGATCGCCGCCGACAGGCATGTCGGGCGATCACCCGCCGCAACCGCCGGCCAGAGGATCGAAAAGCCTTGGATTATAGCTTTTTCAGCGCAGCGAGGAACCGCTCGTCCGCCGGGCCAAGGCGCCCGGCCCGCCGGGCCTGTTCCAGCAGCTCGGGCCGGCGCCGGGCCGTCAGGCCCAGGCTCTGCTCGCGGCGGTAGCGGGCGATGCGCTCATGGTGACCGCCCAGCAACACCTCGGGCACCGGCATCGGGCCCTGCGGCCCCTGCCAGACCTCGGGCCGGGTGTGGTGCGGACTGTCGAGCAGACCGTCCAGCGCGGGGTTGAAGCTGTCCTGCTGGTGGCTGCCCTCGTCGCCCAGCACACCGGGCATGAGCCGCGCCACCGCATCGAGCAGCGCCATGGCCGCGATCTCGCCACCGGACAGCACGAAATCGCCCAGGCTGATCTGCCGGTCCACGCAAGCGTCGATGAAGCGCTGGTCAATGCCTTCATAGCGGCCACAGACCAGTACCGCACCCGCGCTCTCTGAATAGCCCACGGCCATGGCATGGTCCAGCCGCTGGCCGATGGGCGAGAACAGCACCACCGGCGCTCGCCCCTCGCCGGGCTCGGCACGGTCGGCGCGAATGGCCTGCAGGCAGCGCCACAGCGGCTCTGCCATCATCACCATGCCGGGGCCGCCACCAAAAGGCCGGTCGTCCACGCGGCGGTAATTGCCCTCGGCAAAGTCGCGCGGATTCCACAGACGCACATCGACCTGCTGCGAGTCAAAGGCGCGGCGGTTGATACCGCTTCTGAAAAACGGCTCGAACAGCTCCGGGAACAGGGTGATGACGTCAAAACGCATGGGTGGATTGTGCCCCCCTGCGCCGCTGACGCGGCTTCCCCCCTGCTGCGCGGGGGGACGCACCCTGCAGCCTGGCAAAGCCAGTTCTGCGGGTGCCTGTCGCCCAAACACTTCGCGCCGGAGAGCCTGCTGAAAAGCACACACCAGAGCGCATGGCCCGGCCCCGGGGCCCAGTGGAACGGGCTGTGCCCGGCCACAGGGGCCGTCCCCCCGCGCAGCAGGGGGGAAGCCGCATCAGCGGCGCAGGGGGGAAGGCTGAGGCCTCCGGCGCGAAGTGCCTGTGCATCAGGGCGCCGTGGAACGGGCTGTGCCCGGCCACAGGGGCCGTCCCCCCGCGCAGCAGGGGGGAAGCCGCATCAGCGGCGCAGGGGGGAGGTACAACCTCCGGAGCACGTGCCCCAGCCCCAGGGCGCCGTGGAACGGGCTGTGCCCGGCCACAGGGGCCGTCCCCCCGCGCAGCAGGGGGGAAGCCGCATCAGCGGCGCAGGGGGGCTTTAATAGTCCACGCCCCAGTCGGCCATGATGCGACGGGCTTTGAGGTCCACATCGTCGATGTAAGCAGCCACGAACGGGATCATGCGCTCGGCGGTCTTTTCCGCGCCGTCCACCGTCTCGGTGTACTCCATCACCAGCACCGACGTGGGGCCGGTGGGCAGCAGGTCGCGCACCACGCCCAGGTGCACGCCCTCGCGGTTGACGACTTCGAGGCCCATCAGATCGACCCAGTAGTACTCACCCTCTTCTGCGGGCGGGAAGGCGCTGCGTGGCACGTGGATGCGCGTACCCTTGAGCGATTCGGCGCCGTTGCGGTCGCTCATGCCGTCGAGCCGGGCAACGATGCCGTCGGCGTGCACCTTGATCTCGGCCACGCGCACACGCACCGGGCCGGAAAACGCCAAAAAGCAGCGGCCGAAGCGGGCTTCGGGCGGCAGAAGAAACCATTCCTGCGATTCGAACAGCGCGCGGGTGTCGGCGCTGTGCGGCTGGATGTGGACCCAACCCTTGACGCCCCAGGCGCCAAGAAAACGGCCCAATTCGACCGCGTCAGCCGGTAGCGGCGACGCTTCGAACGGGCCGTTCGAGGGGATCACTGCGGACGCAGGACCGATCAGGCAGCGGCCTTGGCGGCAGCCTGCTTGATCAGACGGGCCACGGTGTCAGACGGCTGGGCGCCGACGCCGGTCCAGTAGGTCAGGCGGTCCTGGGCGATGCGCAGGGGCTCTTCACCGCCCTTGGCCAGCGGGTTGTAGAAGCCGATGCGCTCGATGAAGCGACCATCGCGACGGTTGCGCTTGTCGGCCACCACGATGTTGTAGAACGGACGGGCTTTTGCGCCGCCGCGGGAGAGTCGAATGACGACCATGATTTATCCTTCGGGTGGTGTGGCGACCCGGTGCACAACGCACCGATGCCGTTCCCGCAGCGCTTGAGACACACGACTGACCACCCGGCCAGCGAAACGCTGCAAAGCCTGCCATTATAGCCAGCCCGCCCTGAATTCCGCGGGCGTTGTTTTTCCACTGTCCTCCATGCCCCTGATCCGTCCCAGCACCGAAGCCGATCTCCCGGCGATCACCCGCCTTTATGCCCACCATGTGCTGCACGGCACGGGCACCTTCGAAACCACCCCGCCGACGCCCGAAGAAATGGCCGGCCGCCGCGCCGATGTGCTGGGCAAGGGCCTGCCCTGGCTGGTGGCCGAGGAAGCGGGCGAGGTGATCGGCTTCGCCTACGGCAACTGGTTCAAGCCGCGCCCGGCCTACCGCTTCTCGGTCGAGGACTCCATCTACCTCGCCCCCGAAGCCGCCGGCAAGGGCCTGGGCCGTGCGCTGCTGGCCGAGCTGCTGGCCACGCTCGAGCGCGGCGGCATCCGCAAGGTGATGGCGGTGATCGGTGATTCGGCCAACGCCGGCTCCATCGGGGTGCACACCGCGCTGGGCTTCCAGCCGGTGGGTGTGGTCAAGGCCTGTGGCTGGAAGTTTGGCCGCTGGCTGGACATTGTGCTGATGGAAAAGCCACTGGGCCTGGCCGACAGCTGCCCGCCCGGAGAGGTGTCGGCATGAAGACGCGCAACAAAACCCTGGCGGTGTGGCTGGCTCTGCTGGGCGGCAGCATGGGACTGCACCGCTTTTACCTGCGGGGCCTGAGCGACTGGATCGGCTGGCTGCACCCGATCGCCTCGGCACTGGGCTGGATGGGGGTTGAACGGGTGCGCCAGTTCGGGCAGGACGACCAGTTGTCGTGGCTGCTGATTCCTTTCCTGGGGCTGAGCATCGCGCTGGCCTGCCTGACCGGCATCGTCTACGCGCTGGCCGACCGGCCGACATGGAACCGCTGGTTCAACCCCGCCATGGACCCGCAAGCCCCGGCGGGCGCGACCAACTGGCTGACCATTGGCGCACTGGTGTTCTCGCTGATGTTCGGCACCGTGGCGCTGATGGGCAGCCTGGCTTTTGGCATCCAGCGTTACTTTGAATACCAGATCGAGGAAGCCAAAAAAATCAGCCAGTAGACGCCACCCCCGCGCCGCACCTGCGCTGCGTCACCCCCCTCAAGGGGGCAACGCGATGTGGCCCGGCAAAGCCGGTTCCACCGCGTTCTGGGCTGAATGCCCTGCTCCAACCGATCAGTTCACGTACGTCATCAGCAGCATCACCGCACTGAGGGTGAACAGCGCCAGCGCAGTGGACAGGCCCATGGCGGCGGTGGTCAGTGCCTGCGCCACCTCGTAACGCTGGGCAAACAGGAACACATTCGCCCCCATCGGCAGCGCGGCGGCCACCACCATCACCGTCAGCGGCAGACCGGTGATGCCCCAGGCCCAGGCCGACACCCCCACCAGCAGCGGCAGCAGCAGGTTTTTCGACGCGGTGATCCACAGCGAAGCCTGCAAATGACCGCGCAGCGGCGTGCGCGCCAGCGTGATGCCCACCAGCACCAGGGCGACCGGACCGAAAGCCCCGCCCAACAGTTGCAAAGGCTTGTCGATGACCGCCGGCAGACCCCAGCCGGTCTGCGCGTAGAGCAGGCCGCAGACGATGGGCAGCGGAATCGGGTGGATCAGCGCACCCTTGAAGGCCGACCAGGCCGTCGCCAGCACATGCGGCGCGCGCTCGCCGCCGGCGCGGGCCTCGCGGGCCACCACCAGTTCGAGCACCACCGAGCCCACGGTCAGCAAAATCATGGCGTGCACCGACACCAGGGTCAGCAGCGTCACCAGCCCCGGCTTGCCATAGGCCAGTTCGACCAGGGTGATGCCGATCATCACCATGTTGGAAAACGTGCCGCCCAGGGCCATGACCACGCTCTGGCGGTGGAAGCCGCGCGCGGCGATCGACAGGCCCAGCAGCAGCAGCGCCGCCGGGAAATAGGCCAGCAGCGGGCGCAGGTCCAGCGCCCGCACGTCCACGGCACTCATGGTGCGAAACAGCAGCGCCGGGATGAGCAGCAGAAACACCAGGTTGGACAGATCGCGCACCGCCGATTCGCGCACCCACTGCCGGCGCCCGGCCAGGTAGCCAGCGGCGATGAGCAGGAACACCGGAGTGAGGGAGGCGACGACGGGGTGGCTGGCGAGGTTCACCGGCCGCATGGTAGCGGCGCCCGGGCCGACGGGCCTGTCACCGCGCTGTCACGCCAGCAGACCTTCAGCGGACGCCCACCGCCTCGGTGAACCGGTAGTACAGGCCGTACGGGTCGTTTTGCAACACATGAAAGCGCCCCTCGACCACCACCGCCTCCATGCGGTACTTCACCGGCTGCACGGTGCGCACCTCGACCATGCTCTCCGGTCCACCGGGTGTGCAAAAGGAACAGGTCAGCGGCACCGAGGCGAGCAGGAAATGGCGCTGCATCTCGCCAGGGCCCAGCGGCATCATGAAGCCTTGCAGGCGAAGCTTTTTCTGGTCCAGCGCCTGCACGGTGGCCGGGTACACCGGCACGATGCGCTTGTTCTGGATGACCGTCTTGACATCGGTCAGCACCGACCAGGGCACCACGTCCGAGCGCGGCTTGAGCGGCGCGAAAGGGCTCAAGGGGCTGTGAACGCCCGCGCCCTGGCCGTGTGGCACCGGCGCCGTGCCGGTGCCCATGGGCGAGCTGAGCACCTGCGCAGGGGCGGGCGGGGCGAGGGCGGCGAGCGCGCTGCACAGCAGCAGGGCTACCCAGCGGTGGGGGGCTTGAGCAAGCGTCATATCAAAAAAACCCTCAAGGGCGATGGGAGAGGTCCGTGGGCGCCCTGGACCGGGCCCGGGTACAGGTCGGCACTGCGGCGGGCCATTGGGGTGGACGTGCAGGCGGGCATGAGCGGTGCGATCCCGGTTGGTCAGTGGGGGTTGGACAGCAGCCGGGCACCATCTGCCCGGTAAGCACTGAGGGCCGGCAGCGCGGCGGCGAGCAGCGCCACCGCCAGCGCCAGCACCGGTACCGCCAGCAGCGAGGGCGGCCAGTGGCTCTGGTCGATGGCCAGACCCTGCCCTGAGGCCCACCAGCCACCGGCCAGCAGACTCAGGCACTGGGCCAGCAGCAAGGCCAGCACACCGGCCAGCAGGGCCAGCCACAGTGCCTCGCACAGCAACAAGGTGCCCACACGGCGCGGTGGCGCACCCAGCAGGCGCAACAAAGCCACGTCGGCCCGCCGTTCGCGCACCGCGTTCCACAGGGCGATGAAAACCGACAAAGCGGCCACCACCAGCAGCACCACGCCCAACCCCTGCAGCAGGCGGGTGCCGGTGCCCAGCAGCGCCAGCAGGCGGGTGATTTCCATGGCGGGGGCCGCTGCCTGCATGCGCGTGCTGCTGTTGACCCAGCGCGGCAGGCTCGCGGCGGCCAGGGGCGAGCGGTAACGCACCAGCGCCATCGTCACCTCCAGCGGCGCTGCGGCAGCTGCGGCGCTCTGCTCACCATGACCGTGGTCGTGGTCGTGGTCGTGGTCGTGGTCGTGGTCGTGGTCGTTAGCGTTGGGCGTGGCAGCGCCAGGTTTGTGCACCGGGGTGTCGGTGTGGTCGTGGTGGTCGTGGTGGTCGTGGTGGTCGGGTTCGGCGCTGTGCGCCGCGGCGGGCGGTTGCGGCGCCGCCGACTCGGCCAGCGGCGGCGCGGGTGTGGCATGTCCGTGGTGGGCATGCACCGCCCACACCGAGGCGGTGTCGGTCAGCACCAGGCGATCGAGCACGCAGGCACAGGGCGCGAGCACGCCGGTGATGGTGTAGGGCACGTCGCCATGCGCAGGCCCGCCGCCGCCACCGAGCCCATGCGCACCGACAAAACGCTGGCCCACTGCCAGGCCGGTGGCCTGCGCGACCTGTGCGCCCAACACCGCCTGCAGGGTGTCGGTCCACACGGCACCCTCTGCCAGGCGCGCGTTGTAGTGGGCCAGGTAGTCGGTCGACGTGCCCACGATGCGGAAACGGTCGAGGCTGTCGCCCAGGCTGAGCGGAATCACCTGCGCCACCTGCGGGTGGCGTGCCAGCGCCTGCACCTCGCTCAGCGCAATGTTGCCGGGCGGCACATCGATGTGGAACACCCCGGCCAGGATGAGCTGCAGCGGGCTGCCTTTGGCGCCGACCACCAGATCGATGCCTTGCAGGTCGCGCTCGAAGGCGCGGGTGACCCGGTCTTGCGCCAGCAGCACAAAAGCGACGGTGGCCAGCCCCAGGGTGAGCAGCAGCAGGTTCAGCAGCGTGGCCAGCGGCCGTGACCACAGGTAACGCCACGAGAGGGTGAACACATTCATGCGTCCGCTCCCAAGGCGAGCACCTGCGCACCGGGCCAGGCCTGTGCCACCCGGGCGTCGTGCGTGGCCACCACCAGAGCGGCACCCGCCGCCTGGGTGCGGGTGCGCAGCAAATCCAGCGCGCGGGCGCAGGCGGCGTCGTCCAGGCTGGCGGTGGGCTCATCGGCCAACACCAGCGGCGGGCGCAGCAGCAGCGCACGCGCCAGGGCCACCCGCTGCGCCTGCCCCACCGACAAGGTGGCGGGGCGCCGCCGGGCCAGCGCCGCCACGCCCAGTGCGTCCAGCGTCTGCCCGATGCGCTCGCGGTCCACCGGCTGGCCGGCCGCCCAGTACACCAGCGCCAGGTTGTCGGCCACGCTCAGCGCCGGGCTCAGCAGCAGCTTTTGTGGCAAGAAGCCAATGTGACGTGCGCGCCAGGCGTCGCGCGCGGCGGGCGACAGGTGGCCCAGCTCGGCGCCGGCCACCCTCACCTGCCCGGCGCTGGCTGTGCGCAGCCCGGCGACCAGCGCCAGCCAGGTGCTTTTGCCGCTGCCCGAGGGGCCGCGCAGCAGCAGGGTGCCGCCAGCGGGCAGGTCCACATCGGGAAAGCGCAGGGCATGGCCCGGCGCCCACTGACAGGTCAAATCGCGGGTATGGATCACACGGCGGGCCCTGTGGATACGCAGCCCGCGCAGGTGCCATGGATGGACAAGTCCACCCGCTGGCCCTGGTGGCCCAGGCGGGCCAGGGTGCGCAAGAGGTCGCGGGCCACGGCCCGGGTGGGCTCGCTGGCCTCGGTCAGGCGGAACTGGCGGTGGCAGGCATCACATTCAAAGCGCGGCGCCAGCGCCTCATCGGCCGCAGCGGCCAGGCCGTAGCGCCAGGTGCGCGCTTCAGCGTCGGCATGGCGCTGCAGCACGCCACAGGCGGCCAGCCGGTCGAGCAGGCGGTAGAGGGTGACGCGGTTGATGCCGAGCCCGCGCGCCTGCAGCGAGGCCAGCGCCTGCGCATGGCTCAGGCTGCCCTGCGGGTTGGCCAGGAACAGCCCCAGCACCGCCCGCGTGGCCAGCGTGCGGCGCAGGCCGGCGGCTTCCAGCCGGGTCTGGATCTCGGGCGGAACGCCCGGGCTGTCCTTTGGAACGCGGGTCGCCATCGGCGGATCTCCATGTATTGCAACCAGGTTGCGATAATATCGCGTCGCTCGTTATCGCAACCCGGTTGCAAAAGTTCAGCGCCGCATTGTGCCTTCCCGCCCCGACACCCCCGCCATCACCCTGCGCAACCTGACGCTGGGCTACGAACGCCACCCGGCCGTTCACCACCTGAGCCTGCGCATCGAGCCCGGCTCGATGGTGGCCGTGGTCGGCCCCAATGGCGCGGGCAAGAGCACCCTGATCAAGGCCCTGGCCGGCGAGCTGGCGCCGCTGGACGGCACGCTAGCCGGTCTGGCGGGGCAGCGCATCGCCTGGCTGCCGCAACACAGCGGGCTGGACGCGGGCTTCCCCATCGACGTGCGCGGCATGGTCGCCATGGGGCTGTGGCACCGCACCGGTGCGCTGGGCCGCTTCACCGCCGAGCACCGGCGCCTGTGCGACGAAGCGCTGGCCGCCGTGGGCCTGGCCGGGTTTGAAACGCGCGGGCTGGACACCCTCTCGGGCGGTCAGTTGCAGCGCGCACGCTTTGCCCGCCTGATCCTGCAGGACGCGCCGGTGGTGCTGCTCGACGAACCCTTCGCCGCTGTCGACCAGCGCACCACCGACGAACTGCTCACCGTGCTGCACCGCTGGCAGCGCGAGGGCCGCACCGTGGTGGCGGTGCTGCACGACCTGCCGCAGGTGCGCGCCCACTTTCCGCTGACGCTGCTGCTGGCGCGCGAACCGGTGGCCTGGGGCCCCACCGCCGAGGTGCTGACCGCGGCCCACTGGGAGCGGGCACAGCGCCTGCGCGAACCCTTTGACGAGCAGGCCGGTGTGTGCGAAGCCAGCACGCCAGTGGGCGAGCCGCCGCACTACCCGGACCATGCTCACGAGCCTAGGCACCCTCATGTGCACCCCCATGCGCACGGACACCCGCACGGGCATGCACACGCCCTTGCCCATGCGCCGGAGGTCCGTTCGTGAACCTCAGCGAGTGGCTGTTCGGTCCCTTTGTGGAATTTGGCTTCATGCGCCAGGCCCTGCTGGGCTGCATCGCACTGGCCCTGTCGGCCGCACCGGTGGGCGTGTTCCTGATGTTGCGGCGCATGAGCCTGATGGGCGACGCCATGGCCCATGCCATCCTGCCCGGCGCGGCCATCGGCTACCTGCTGTTCGGCCTGTCGCTGGCGGCCATGACGGTCGGCGGCATCGTCGCCGGCCTGGCGGTGGCCATCGGCTCCGGCCTGGTGGCGCGCAACACCCTCATCCGCGAGGACACCAGCCTGGCGGCCTTCTACCTGCTCTCGCTGGCGCTGGGCGTGCTCATCGTCTCGGTGCGCGGCAACAGCGTGGACCTGCTGCACGTGCTGTTCGGCACCGTGCTCGCACTCGACGCTGCCGCGCTGGTGCTGCTGTGGTCCATCACCGGCGTCACCCTGCTCACCCTGTTCCTGATCCGCCGGCCACTGATCCTGGAATGCCTGGACCCCGGCTTCCTGCGCCAGGTCAGCGGCCTGAGCCCGCTGGCCCACTACGGCTTTCTGGCGCTGCTGGTCATCAACCTGGTGGCCGGTTTTCACGCGCTGGGCACGCTGATGGCCGTCGGCATCATGGTGCTGCCGGCGGCCAGCGCGCGCTTCTGGGTGCGCGGTGTCGGCGCGCTGCTGCTCACCGCCACCGGCATCGCCCTGGCGGCGGCGGTGGGCGGCCTGCTGGTGTCCTACCACGCCGACTGGCCCACCAGCCCGGTCATCGTGCTCGGCCTGGGCGGGGTCTACCTGCTGTCCATGGCCTTCGCCCCACGCGGGGTGCTGGCCCAGCGGCGCGCGGGGCATTCGCACCTGCGGGCCTGAAACCCTTGCCCATCACCGGCTGTCTGCCCATGAACCTGCATCCTCGCCTGCCCCGTCGCCATCTGATCACCGCCGTGCTGGGCCTGTCGGCCGCCCTGTTCGGTCCGGCGGTCCACGCCCAGGCCACGCCAGCGGCGCCGGTCCAGGCGGTGGCCAGTTTCAGCGTCCTCGCCGACATGGTGCGGCAGGTGGGCGGCGAGCGCGTGGCGGTGCAGGCCCTGATCGGCCCCGGGGCCGATGCCCATGTGTTCCAGCCCGCGCCTTCGCACGCCCGCATGGTGGGCCAGGCGCACATCGTGTTCGCCAACGGCCTGGGCTTTGAAGGCTGGCTGCAGCGCCTGCTGGAAACCGCGGGCTACAAGGGCAAGCCGGTCCTGCTCAGCCAGGGCATCGAGCCGCTGCGCGCCGCACGCCGGGAACGCGGCCATGACCATGACCACGGCCATGCCCATGGCGACGCCGACCCGCACGCCTGGCAGTCGGTGCCCAATGCCATCGCCTACGTGGCCAACATCGCCAAGGGTCTGTGCGCGGTGGACGCCGCCGGCTGCCCCGTCTACCGGCAAAACGCCGCCACCTACACCGCCGAGCTGCGGGCGCTCGATGCCGAGATCCGCGCCGCGTGGGCCGGCGTGCCGGCGGCGCAACGCAAAATCATCACCTCGCACGCCGCCTACGGCTACTACGCCCAGGCTTACGGCGTGCAGTTCCTGGCCGCCCAGGGCGTGAGCACCGACAGCGAACCGTCCGCCAGGGGCGTGGCGCAGCTGGTGAGGCAGATACGGAAAGAAAACATCCAGGCGCTGTTCGTGGAGAACATCGCCAACCCGCGGCTGGTCGAGCAGATCGGGCGCGAAACCGGCATCCGCCCGGCGGGCCAGCTGCTGTCCGACTCGCTGACCCCGCCCAACGGCCGTGCCCCCAGCTACGTGGCCATGATGCGCGCCAACACCCAGGCCATGATCGGCGCGATCCAGGGCCGGTAAACCTGTCGCCACCGCGCGCGGCCGGTGGGCAGCGCGTGGCTACACTGGCGGCCCTTCACCACCCGGAGCCACCGCTGTGCCCTTCAACCACCTCCTGCTCGCCCTCGCGGTGGTGGCCGTCTGGGGCACCAACTTCGTCGTCATCCGCTGGGGGCTGGACGGCTTGCCGCCCCTGCTGTTTGCCACCCTGCGCTTTGCCGCCTCGGCCCTGCCCTGGCTGCTGTTCGTGCCGCGGCCGCGCGTGGGCTGGCGCGCGCAGGCCATCTTTGGTGTGCTGCTGGGGGTGGGGCAGTTCGGGCTGCTGTTCCTGGCCATTCAGGGCCACATCTCGCCGGGCCTGGCCTCGCTGGTGGTGCAAATGCAGGTGTTCTTCACCATCGGCCTGTCGCTGTGGCTCATGGGCGAGCGGGTGCGCCCGTACCAGCTGCTGGGCCTGCTGTTGGCGGTCAGCGGCCTGGGCATCATCGGCCTGCACCTGGACGCCAGCGTCACCCTCACCGGCGTGGCCCTCGTGCTGGGCGCCGGCTTCTGCTGGGCCTGTGCCAACCTGGTGGTCAAACAGGCCACGCAACATGGCACGGCCCCGCAGACCGCCGGCGCCTCCCCGCCCCCGGTGAACATGCTGCACTTCATGGTGTGGAGCAGCGTCTATGCCGTGCCCCCGCTGCTGTTGCTCTCGCTGTGGGTGGAGGGCCCGGCGGCCATCGGCGCGGCGCTGTCGCACGCCGGCCCGGCCATCTGGGCCAGCGTGCTGTGGCAGGCCATCGGCAACACCCTGTTTGGCTACGGGGCCTGGAACTGGCTGCTGGCGCGCCACCCGGCCGCCGCCGTGACGCCCCTGGCCCTGCTGGTGCCGGTGTTCGGCATGGGCTCGTCGGCGCTGCTGCTGGGCGAGGCACTGCCGGGCTGGAAGCTGGGCGCGGGCGCCCTGGTGTTGGGCGGGCTGGCCATCATCGTGCTGTGGCCGCGGCTGCGCAGCCGCCTGCAGCAAGGCTGATCAGCGGGCCAGACGCGCAAAGGTCTGGCGAAACTTCGCCACCTTGGGCGCGGCCACTGCCATGCAATAGCCCTGGTGCGGGTTGCGCTCGAAGAAGTCCTGGTGGTAGTCCTCGGCGGGCCAGTAGTGGGCCAGTGGCAGCAGTTCGGTGACGATGGGACGGCCAAAGGCGTTGGCAGCGGTCAATTCATCGATCAGCGCCTGCGCGGTGGAGCGCTGCTGTTCGGTGGTGAAGTAAATGCCACTGCGGTACTGGGTGCCCACGTCGTGGCCCTGGCGGTTCAGGGTGGTCGGGTCGTGGATGGCAAAGAAGATCTCCAGCAGCTCGCGTGTGCCCACCTGCGCCGGGTCGTATTCGAGCTTGACCACCTCGTTGCAGCCGGTCAGACCGGTGCACACGTCTTCGTAGCTGGGCCGCGCCGCCTGCCCGTTGCTGTAACCCGATTCGACATCGGCCACGCCGCGCACCTCCTTGTAGACCGACTCGGTGCACCAGAAGCAACCTCCGCCCAGTACCAGCGTTTCCATCGATGTGTCCTTTCCGTGGGTTCGTTCGACTGAAGGAAAGTGTCGCACCCGCTTCGGTCGCCCGCCGGCGTCGGGTCTTCCCACCTCACGCCGGCGCGGCCGTGCGCCGCACCGCCGCGAGAAATGCCCCCAACGCCGACTGGTCGCGTCCGGTGCGCCAGAGGCAGTGCGTGTCGTAGGGTGCCAGCGGCTGCGCCACGGGCAGGAACACCACGCCAGGCAGGCCGGCCTGCTGCAGGGCCGCCGGCACCAGGCCCACCCCCAACCCCTGCGCGATCACAGAGACCACGCTCAGCCAATGGCGCAGCTCAAAGGCCAGCGCCGGCTCGAAGCCGGCGTCGGCACAGGCGGCGAGGATGCGGTCGTGGTAATCGGGCGAGACCGCACGCATGACGATGGCAAACGCATCGCGCCTGAGCTGGTCCAGCGACAGTTGCGACTGCTTGGCCATCGGATGCCCCGCAGGCAGGCAGGCCATGAACGGCTGGCTGGACACCAGGATCTGCGAGAAGCCGGCCGGCACGCGGGTGGTGTGCACAAAGCCCAGGTCGAGCCGGTCGTGCACCAGTTCCACCAGTTGCTCGCTGCTGCTGAGTTCGCGCAGCGCCAGCCGCAGCTGCGGGTGGGCGGCGGCAAAGTCGCGCAGCACCTGCGGCAGGCCGCGGTAGAGCACGGTGCCGGCAAAGCCGATCTGCAACTGCCCGGCCAGCCCCTGCCCCACGTCGCGCGCCTCGCGCGCGGCCAGCGCCGCCTGCTCCAGCAGCGCCTGCGCCCGCGGCAAGAAGGCCTGCCCGGCGGCCGTGAGCGCCACCCCGCGGCTGTTGCGTTCGAACAGGCGGGCGCCCACATCGGCTTCGAGCTGCTGGATGTTGAGCGACAGCGGCGGCTGGGTCATGGCCAGGCGCTGGGCCGCGCGGCCGAAGTGCAACTCTTCGGCCAGCACGGTGAAGCAACGCAAGTGGCGGAATTCCATGAATATGAATGATGTATTGATCAATCGATGATCGATATTGGACGACTATTCATGGTGCCGCGACAATGCCCCCACGCGGCTCGCGCACCCCTTGCAACACCGTTCGCCCTGAGCCTGTTCAAGGGCTCAACACACCTTCCACCGGAGACCCACGCCATGGCATCGACCCAAAACACCTTCAGCTGGGAAGACCCCTTCCACCTCACCGCCCAGCTGACCGAAGACGAACGCCAGGTGCAGGACGCTGCCCGCGCCTACTGCCAGGAAAAGCTGCTGCCGCGGGTGCAACTGGCCTTTCGCCACGAAACCACCGACGCCTCCATCTTCCGCGAGATGGGCGAGCTGGGCCTGCTGGGCGCGACCATCCCCGAGCAGTACGGCGGGGCGGGCCTGAACTACGTCTGCTACGGCCTGGTGGCGCGCGAGGTGGAGCGGGTGGACTCGGGCTACCGCAGCATGATGAGTGTGCAGAGCTCGCTGGTGATGGTGCCGATCCACGAATTCGGCAGCGAAGCGCAGAAGCAGAAGTACCTGCCCAAGCTGGCCACCGGCGAGTGGATCGGCTGCTTCGGCCTGACCGAACCGAACCACGGCAGCGACCCCGGCAGCATGATCACCCGCGCCCGCAAGGTCGACGGCGGCTACCGCCTGTCCGGCGCCAAGATGTGGATCACCAACAGCCCGATCGCCGACGTGTTCGTTGTCTGGGCGAAGGACGATGGCGGTCAGATCCGCGGCTTCATCCTGGAAAAGGGCTGGAAGGGCCTCACCGCCCCGGCGGTGCATGGCAAGGTCGGTCTGCGGGCCAGCATCACCGGCGAAATCGTCATGGACGAAGTGTTCGTGCCGGAAGAGAACGCCTTCCCGGACGTGCGCGGCCTCAAGGGCCCGTTCACCTGCCTCAACAGCGCGCGCTACGGCATCGCCTGGGGTGCGCTCGGCGCGGCCGAAGACTGCTACTTCCGCGCCCGCCAGTACGTGCTGGACCGCCAGCAGTTCGGCCGCCCGCTGGCCGCCAACCAGCTGGTCCAGAAAAAGCTGGCCGACATGCTGACCGAAATCAGCCTGGGCCTGCAGGGCTGCCTGCGCCTGGGCCGGATGAAGGACGAAGGCACCGCCGCGGTCGAGATCACCAGCGTCCTCAAGCGCAACAGCTGCGGCAAGGCGCTGGAGATCGCCCGCATGAGCCGCGACATGATGGGTGGCAACGGCATCAGCGACGAATACGGCGTCGCCCGCCACCTGGTGAACCTGGAAGTGGTGAACACCTACGAGGGCACGCACGACGTGCACGCGCTGATCCTGGGCCGCGCGATCACCGGGATTGCGGCGTTTGCGAACTGATCGGGTTCGCGTTCCAAAACAAGAAGGGCTGCCAGTGGCAGCCCTTCTTGTTTGGCATCGATCAATCACCTTCGTTTACCCAAAGAGGGCAAGCCACCCTGAACAGTCACGATACTTTTCCCCGTTTTCTTGTAGCCACCACGCTTCTTTCCCGGATGGCGCAGGCGATAGATTTCACCCTCCGATGGCAGTCGTCCATGCTTGGCCAAAAAGTGCTCGAACAGCTCATCGCCCTTCACCGTCTGATCGCATACAGGACAAATCACCCACTCCTCCATTTCGCCTATTCAATCGAAGATCTGCCTTGTAGACCCTCACCGTCGAAACAACCGTCTGAGGAGCAGCGTCTGAAAATCCTGCACCTGCCCCGCCACCCCATACACCACGGTGTCGCCGTCGATCCGCCGGTACAGGATGCGGTGGTGTGAACTGAGCACCGTCCGGTAGTCCGTGATACCCACGCTGGCCAGCAAGGGGACCACCGGACCGGTGATGAAGCCCGAATCCACCTGGGCGAGCTGGGCAAAGATGTCCTCTTCAGCGGCCTGCCACAGCTCGAGCGTCCAGCGTTCCAGCATGTAGTCCTGCAGGTCCCGCAGGTCGGCCTGCGCATCGGGCAGGATGACGATGGCCATGCGGGCGTTCAGCGCTGCCGGCGCCGCTCGGCCAGTTGTTTCCGGGATTCCTCGACCGAGAGGCCTTGGCCAGCCAACCGGTCTTTTTCGCCCAGAGCCAGCAGCTTGAGCAGTGCGATGAGTTCCTGCTTGTCCTGGTACTGCTGCACGCCCTCAATCACCATGGCGGCTTCGCCGTTCTGCGTGATGATGACCGGCGCTCCGGTGGCGGTCACCTCTTCCGATATCCGGGCGGCGTGGCTCTTGAGGTAGGAAATGGATCGGATCTGTTCGCGGGCCTGCATGGCGCCTCCTTGATTCGGACGGAATTTATCCCCGCATTCGGTCCGGGTCAAGCGCGAGCCTGGGCGACATACACCCCGTAGCCGAAGAAAGCCTTGTGCGTCTCGTAGAGCGCGATCTCCTCTGCGTGCTCGGTCACCACCGCCTTCGCCGCCTCGCTGTGTGCATGCCGCGCCAGGAAGGCATCGAAGCCGGCCTGCAAGGGAGCGTAGTAGTGGTGCAGCCAGCACGATTCAGGCAACACGAAGTAGGCCAGCGGGGAATAGCCGTTCTGCTCCAGCAGGCGCATCTTCTCGGCGGCCGTGCTCACCTCGGGGTATTCGCGCTGCCAATGCGCCTGCAGGGCCGGCGGGCGGGTGGCCGTGGTCCAGGTCAGTTCGGAAACCACCAGCACGCCGCCGGGCCTGAGGAAGCGGCGCCAGCGCTGGATGCCGTTCTCGAACCCGATGTTGTAGATGGCGCCTTCGGACCAGAGTAGGTCGAACTGGCCGTCGTCGAAGGGCAGCGCGTCCATGGACGCCTCCAGCGTGCGGATTTGACCGGCCAGGCCAGCCGCCTCGCTGCGTTGGCGCAGGCGGGCCAGAAAAGGCGGAAGAAAGTCCACCGCCGTGATCTGCGCCGGCGGCAGCAGCCGGGCCAGTGCCAGGGTGGCGGCGCCGGTGCCGCAGCCGATATCGGCCACCCGCAACGGCGCGGTGGTGTCGACACCGCTCAGGCGCAAGGCCAGCGCGGTCTGCTCGTCGTCCCCCGGCCCCTGGCGGGGGTTGAGCAGGTGCAGGTCGATGAGCAGGTCAAGGTTGTTCATGGGGCCTGGCGGCGAGCAGCGGGCTTCAGCGACGGTCCAGCGGCAGGTTCAGGTTCACCCACTCGTACACCCCGCCCGGGAACATGCGCACGCCCTTCACCCCAGGATGCGCTCAAGCACGTACCAGGCACCGGCCGCGTACTGGCCGGTGTTGCAGTAGACGATGCCCGTCTGCAGGCGCGGCATGCCATCGACCGCGAACAGCGCGCGGGTTTCGGCCGCCAAGAGGAAGTGCCACGAGCCATCGGCGGCCTGCCGGTACAGCAGTTCGGCGGGCAAGGGGCGGCTGCCCTGCAGGCTGCCCTGCAGGCGGCCCCGCGAAAGGCCCGCCGGGGGCTGCTCCAGCCCGGCGAACTGGGCCAGCGGTCGTGCGTCCATGAGCGTCTTGCGCCCCTTCTGCGCGGCCTGCACATCGCTCCGCGAGGCCAGCATGTCGACGCGCGGCGCCTGGGCCGTCCACTGGGTGGCGCCCAGGGGCGCGATCGCGTCCGTGTCGATGGGGTAGCCGGCGGCGATCCAGGCGTGCACGCCGCCGTTGAGGATGGCGATCTGCTCGGCCGGCACGCCGTACACCTGCAGCACCCAGGCGAAGTAGGCCGCTTCCTGCAGCGACGTGGGATCGTCCCCCGTCGGGGTGATGACGATCGGCTTGCCCGGCTCCAGCTGCACCCCGCGCATCCGGGCCTGGAACTCTTCGCGCGGGACGAGCTGGAAGTCCAGCGTCTTGCCCTGCACCTGCTGCTTGGTCCGCAGCCCCCAGAAGTTGACCGACAGGGCGTCGGGAATATGGCCGCCCACCGACTCCAGCACCGGCTTGCCATCGACGGTCTCGTAGCTGGGCTTGGCGGTGAGCGTGTTGAGATCGTCGCGTACGTCGACGACCTGCACCTCGGTCTGGTGCTCGTGCAGCCACTGCGGCGTGACCAGCGGCCCTGGCAGCACGCCGGCCTGCGCCAACAGAGCGAACGGCGCGACCATGGCCACCACCACCCGCGCCCACCAACGGCGCAGACGGGCATTGCTTGTCTTTGTCATGGGGGTCTCCTCGTTTGAAAAATACCCCCGGATGGTATGACCGAAACCGGCGGGCCGTCCATCCGTTGCGACACCCCACAAAACGCAGCGCTTCCGCCGTTGGGCGAGCGGGCGTGCGCACTCTCTGTTAGCGTCGGGTCATGACCCTATCGCTCGATTTCCTCGCCATTCCCCTGCTTGTCGCGGCCGCGCTGGTGTTCATCAGCGTGCTGGCGGGCGTGGTGTCGGCTAGGGCGGGGTTTTCCTTCCTGCTGGTGTTCCTGCTGGCCGGCGTGCTGGCAGGAGAAGACGGGCCGGGCGGCCTGGTATTCGACGACTTCAAGCTCAGTTTCTGGGTGGGCAACGTGGCGCTGGCGGTCATCCTGCTCGACGGCGGCCTGCGCACCGATTTCGAGACCTTCCGCACCGGCCTGAAGCCCTCGCTGCTGCTGGCCACGCTGGGTGTGGTGGTGTGCGCGGGCATCACCGGCCTGGCGGCGCGCTGGCTGCTGGGGCTGGACTGGCCGCTGGCCCTGCTGGTCGGGGCCATCGTGGGCTCCACCGATGCGGCGGCGGTGTTCTCGCTGCTCAAGTCCTCCGGCGTGCGGCTCAACGACCGGGTCGCGTCGACGCTGGAGATCGAGTCCGGCATGAACGACCCGATGGCGGTGTACCTGACGCTGACCCTGATCGGCGTGGCCCTGACGATGGGCGCGGCCGATACCGGCGGCGCGGCAGGCGCGGGCACCCCGGGCGTGCTGGCGGTGTTGCAGTCGCTGCTGCAGCAGTTTGGCTGGGGTGCGGCGATGGGGCTGGGCGCCGGCTACGCCATGGCCGAGCTGCTCAAGCGCCTGGGCCGCGGGGAAGACGGGGGCGGCGGCATCCGTGCGCTGCTGCTGGTCTCGGGGGGGCTGACGGTGTTTGCCGCCACCACCTGGCTGGGCGGCTCGGGCTTTCTGGCGGTGTACGCCATGGGCGTGATCATTGGCAACCGGGCGCGGCGGCTGGTGCGTTCCTCCCTGTCGGCCATGGACGGCTACGCCTGGCTGTCGCAGGCGGGCATGTTCCTGCTGCTGGGCCTGCTGGTGACGCCGTCGAGCCTGCTGAGCACGCTGTGGCCGGCCCTTGGCGTGTCGGCGGTGCTGATGTTTGTGGCACGGCCGCTGTCGGTCTGGCTGTGCCTGGGGCCACTGCGTTTTCCGCAGCGCGAGATGGTGTTCATCTCCTGGGTGGGCCTGCGCGGCGCGGTCCCCATTGTGCTGGCGGTGTTCCCCGTGATGGCCGGTCTGCCCGGGGCACAGACCTTTTTCAACGTCGCCTTCGTGGTGGTGCTGGCCTCGCTGCTGCTGCAGGGCAGCACCATCGCCTGGAGCGCACGGCGCCTGGGCCTGGCCCTGCCCGACCCGGAAGACGAGGCACAGGCGCGGCGGGTGTATGGCGATTTTGTGATCGACGGACAGACACCGCTGGAGCGGCTGTGCGCGTTTTACGGGCTGCCGGTACCCGCCGATTCGACACAGGATGTGGCCCACTGGCTGCACCAGGAAATCCGCCGACCGCCGGTGGAGGGCGACAGCGCCGTGTTGGGCCATGCCGAACTGAGCGTGCGCCGCATGGACGGCGACCGCATCACCCGGGTGGGCATTCGCCTGGGTTAGCCGGTCCAGCCCCCTGGCGACCGGGGCAGCGACCGGAGCGGTGACCGGAGCGGCGACCGAAGCGGCCAAGGGGCGGCACCGGCCTTGCACGACAGCCTTGCGCTACATTAATGACCCAACGGTCATTAAGCGCATGCCTGCCACCGCTTCCCTGCCAACCGCCCCGCCGCGCCAGCGCCGCAAGCAAGCCCGCCCCGGTGAGCTGCTGGGCGCGGCGCTGGACTTGTTCGTTGAAAAAGGCTACGCCGCCACCCGCCTGGACGATGTGGCCGCACGCGCCGGGGTCTCCAAAGGCACCCTGTTCCTGTACTACCCGAGCAAGGAAGACCTGTTCAAGGCGGTGATTCACGACAGTCTGGCCGGCCGCTTTGACGAGTGGAACGCCGAGTTGGAGGCCTACCCGGGCAGCAGCGCCGAGCTGGTGCGCCACTGCCTGCACAGCTGGTGGGAACGCATCGGCATGACCGCTGCCTCGGGCATCACCAAACTGGTGCTCAGCGAGGCTGGCAGCTTCCCCGAGGTGGCGACGTATTACCAGCGGCATGTCATTGAGCCTGGCCACCGCTTGCTGCGGCGGGTGTTGCAGCGCGGCATGGACCGGGGCGAATTCCGCCCCCTGGACCTGGAATACGCGGTCTACAGCCTGATCGCCCCCATGATCTTCCTGCTGACCTGGAAACACTCCCTGGCGCCGTGTTGCCCGCCCCACCAGCAAATCGAACCCCAAACCTTCATCGACACCCAGGTGGACCTGCTGCTGCAGGGCATGCGGGTGCCGCCCCGCCCGCCCGACCTTCCGACACCATGAGTCCCCACCCGCACCGCCGCCCCGCCTGGCTCAAATGGCTGCTGCTTGGCCTGCTGATCGCTGCCATCGCCGTGGGCGTGGGGCGCGCGCTCAGCAAACGCGCTGCGCAGCGTGACGCGGCCGCCACCGCTGCGGCCACGATGCAACAGGCGCCAGTGTTTGAGCTGGCGCCTCAGGACCTGGTGCGCGTGCAGCGCCTGGCGCTGGAGCAGACGGTGGCGGTGTCCGGCTCGCTCAAGGCGTTGCAGACAGCGGCGATCAAGGCGCGTGCCGCTGGCGAAGTGCAGGGCCTGAGCAAGCGCGAGGGCGACCCCGTGCAGGCCGGCGAAGTGCTGGCGCGCATCGACAGCACCGAAGCCACCGCCCGCGTGCGCCAGGCCGAGGAACAGGCCCGCTCGGCCCAGGCGCAGGTCGCCATTGCCCGCCGCGCCTTCGACAACAACCAGCAGCTGGTGCAGCAGGGTTTCATCTCCGCCACCGCGCTGGACACCACGGCCAGCAACCTGGCCGCAGCCGAGGCCAACCACCGCGCGGCGCTGGCCGCGCTGGACATTGCGCGCAAGGGCCTGGCCGACACCACGCTGCGTTCGCCGCTGAGCGGGCAGGTGGCGTCGCGCCTGGTGCAAAACGGCGAGCGGGTGGGGGTGGACGCGCGGCTGATGGACGTCGTGGACCTCTCGGCTTTCGAGCTGGAAGCGGCGCTGGCCCCGGCCGCTGCCGCTGCGGTGCAGCCGGGCCAGCCAGCCATGCTGACAGTGGAAGGCCTGACCCCGCCGGTGGCGGCCACGGTCTCGCGCATCAACCCCAGCGTGCAGGCCGGCAGCCGCAGCGTGCTGGTCTACCTGCGGGTGCCCGCGGTGGCCGGCATGCGCCAGGGCCTGTTCGCGCAGGGGCAGATCGTCACCGGCCGCCTGCAGGCCGCGGCGCTGCCGCTGTCGGCCGTGCGCAACGACAAGCCCGCACCCTATGTGCAGGTGCTGGCCAACGACCAGGTGGCCCACGTGACGGTGCCGCTGACGCGGCAGGCCACCCACGGTGGCCAAGCCATGCTGGTGGTGGACGGCGTGGCCGCGCTGCCCGAGGGCACGCCGGTGCTGCGCGCCACGGCCGGCACCCTGCGCGAAGGCACCGCCGTGAAGGCTGCCCCCGCGCCCGCCACCACCAAGCCCTGAAAGCGCCGCACCATGTGGTTCACCCAGGTTTCGCTGCGCAACCCGGTTTTCGCGACCATGGTCATGCTGGCGCTGATGGTGCTGGGGCTGTTCAGCTTCCAGCGCCTGAAGGTGGACCAGTTCCCCAACATCGACTTCCCGGTGGTGGTGGTCAGCACCGCCTACCCCGGCGCTTCGCCCGAGATCGTGGAGAACGAGGTCACCAAAAAGGTCGAGGAAACGGTCAACGCCATCGCCGGCGTGAACGCCCTGACCTCGCGCAGCTACGAAGGGCAGTCGGTCGTCATCATCGAATTCCAGCTGCACATCGACGGCCGCAAGGCCGCCGAAGACGTGCGCGAGAAGATCGCCCAGCTGCGCCCACGCCTGCGCGACGAGGTCGAAGAACCGTCGGTGCTGCGCTTCGACCCGGCCAGCCGGGCGATCTGGTCGGTCGCCGTCCTGCCCGACAACACCAAAGGATCGGCCCCGAGTGCCGTGGAGCTGACCACCTGGGCCGAGCAGACGCTGAAGAAACGGCTGGAGAACGTGCGCGGCGTGGGCTCGGTGACGCTGGTCGGCGGGGCGCGGCGGGCGGTCAACATCGACCTGGACCCGGCGGCCATGGAAGCACTGGGCGTGACCAGCGAGCAGATCGTCGCCGCCGTGCGCAGCGAAAACCAGGACCTGCCGGTGGGCACCCTGCGCAACAACGAAAGCGAGCGGGTGGTGCAGGTGCTCGCGCGGGTGCAGAACCCGCAGGACTTCGAGCAGATCATCGTCGCCCGCCGCGGCGGCAGCCCGGTGCGCCTGGGCCAGGTGGCGCGCGTCAGCGACGGGACGGTGGAAGTGGAGACGCTGGCGCTCTACAACGGCCAGCGCACCCTGCTGCTGCAGGTGCAGAAAGCGCAGGACGAAAACACCATTGCCGTGACCGACGGCCTGAAGGCGGTGGTGAGCGAGCTGCAGGCACAGCTGCCGCCCGGCGTGCGGCTGGAGCCCATTGCCGACGGCTCGCGGCCGATCCGCGTGGCGGTGGACAACGTGCGGCGCACCCTCATCGAAGGCGCAATCCTCACCGTGGCCATCGTCTTCCTGTTCCTGGGCAGCTGGCGCTCGACGGTCATCACCGGGCTGACGCTGCCCATCGCGCTGGTGGGTACCTTTTTCTTCATGAACCTGTTTGGGTTCACCATCAACATGATCACCCTGATGGCGCTGACGCTGTCGGTGGGTCTGCTGATCGACGACGCCATCGTGGTGCGCGAGAACATCGTGCGCCATGTGCAGATGGGCAAGACGCCGTTCACCGCCGCCCTGGACGGCACGCGGGAGATCGGCCTGGCGGTGCTCGCCACCACCCTGTCCATCGTGGCGGTGTTCCTGCCCATCGGCTTCATGGGCGGCATCATCGGCAAGTTCTTTCACGAGTTCGGCATCACCATGGTGGCCGCGGTGCTGATCTCGATGTTCGTCAGCTTCACCCTCGACCCGATGCTCTCCTCGGTCTGGCACGACCCGGAGATTGAAAAGCACGGTCGCGCTCACGGACAGCAAGGCGCCCCGCTGAGCCTGTACGACAAAACCATCGGCCGCCTGACCGGCTGGTTCGACCGGGTGCAGGACGACCTGGCCCTGGCCTACCAGGGCGCGCTGCGCTGGTCGCTGGCGCACAAGCTGAGCACGCTGGCGATTGCCATCGCCACGTTCGCCGGCAGCATCGCACTGCTGCCGCTGCTGGGCACCGAGTTCGTGCCCAAGGCCGATTTCTCGGAAACCCAGGTCAGCATCCAGACGCCGGTGGGCGCCTCGCTGGAGGCAACCGAGGCCAAGACCCGGCAGGTCGAGGCCATCATCCGCAGCTTCCCCGAAGTGCGCTACACCCTGGCCACCCTGAACACCGGCAACGCGCAGGGCAAGAACAGCGCCAGCATTTATGTGCGGCTGGTGGACCGCAAAGACCGCAGCCTGAACGCCGACGCCATGGCGGCGAAGCTGCGCGAGCGCCTGCGCAGCGTGCCCGGCGTCACCGTCACCCACGCCGGCCTGCTCGACCCGGTGGGCGGGAACAAGCAGGTGGAGTTTTCGCTGCAAGGCGACGACCTGGCCGAGCTGGGCCGGCTCAACGCCCTGGTGCTGGAGCAGCTGCGCAGCATCCCCGGGCTGGTCGACCTGGACTCCTCGCTCAAGCCCGACAAACCGACAGTGGACGTGGTGCTGCGCCGCGACCTGGCCTCCGACGCGGGCCTGAACGCCGCCGCCGTGGCCGGCAGCCTGCGCACCCTGGTGGCCGGGCAGACGGTGGGCAACTGGCGCGCGGCCGATGGCGAGAGCTATGACGTGAACGTGCGCCTGGGCCCCGGCCAGCGCGAGCGCACCGCCGACCTGGCCACCCTGCCCTTTGCCGTGGGCACCGGCAGCGACGGCAACGCCCGCGTGGTGCGCCTGGGCCAGGTGGCGCAGGTGATCGAGGGCACCGGCCCCAACCAGATCAACCGCCGCAACCTCAACCGCGAGGTGGCCATCAACGCCAACGTCTATGGCCGCTCGGCCGGCGAGGTGTCGGCCGACATACGGCGGGTGCTCGACCGCGTGGCCATGCCACCAGGCTACCGCTACGAGTTTGGCGGCTCGACCAAAAACATGCAGGAGAGCTTCGGCTACGCCATCTCGGCGCTGGCCATGGCCATCATCTTCATCTACATGATCCTGGCCAGCCAGTTCCAGAGCTTCCTGCAGCCGCTGGCGCTGATGACCTCGCTGCCGCTGACGCTGATCGGCGTCGCGCTGGCGCTGCTCATGTTCGGCTCCACCATGAGCATGTTCTCGGTCATCGGCATCGTGCTGCTCATGGGCCTGGTGACCAAAAACGCCATCTTGCTGGTGGACTTCGCCATCCGCGCCCGGCAGGGTATCGACGGCGCAGCGCCCCTGGACCGCGAAAGCGCCCTGCTGCTGGCCGCCCAGGTGCGGCTGCGCCCCATCCTCATGACCACACTGGCCATGATCTTTGGCATGGTGCCGCTGGCCTTTGCCCTCACCGAAGGCTCCGAGCAGCGCGCGCCCATGGGCCAGGCGGTCATCGGCGGCGTCATCACCTCCTCCATCCTCACGCTGGTGGTGGTGCCAGTGGTCTACTGCTATCTCGACGATCTGGCCACCTGGCTGCGGCAGCGGTGGGGGCGCCCGGCGGCGGGTACCCCCAACCCTGCCCGGTAAAATTGCAGGTGCATAGGCTAATATACCCACCGGAGTATCTGAAATGACTTCCCCGAACGCCATGGATCTGGCCAAAGCCCGCTTCAACATGATCGAGCAGCAAGTGCGCCCCTGGGAGGTGCTCGATGCCGCCCTGCTCGGTCTGCTCGACAACGTGCCGCGCGATGCCTTCGTGCCCGCTGCGCACCAGGCGCTGGCCTATGCCGACATGGAACTGCCGCTGGGCAACGGCGCCGACCAGATCATGCTGGCCCCGCGTGTGCAAGCCCGGCTGGTGCAAGACCTGGCGGTACAGCCGACCGACCGGGTGCTGGAGATCGGCACCGGCAGCGGCTACACCACGGCCCTGCTGGCGCGGCTGGGGCAGCAGGTGCTGTCGCTGGAAATCGACGAGGCCATCGCCCGCAACGCCCGCAGCCGTCTGCAAACCGCAGGCATCACCAACGCCGAGGTGCGGGTGGCCGACGCCGCCGCCAACGGCTTTGCCGCCTGCGCCACCGGGGCACCGTGGAATGTGATCCTGATCAGCGGGTCGTTGGCCGAAGTGCCACAGGCGCTGCTGAAACTGTTGGCGCCGGGCGGTCGCCTGGCCACCATCACCGGTCACGAACCCGTCATGCGCGCCACCGTGGTCACCCGCGTGGGCGATGACAGCTTCAACATCGCCCAGCCCTGGGACACCGTGGCCCCGCGCCTGCGGAACTTTCCTGAGCCCTCGCGCTTCAGCTTCTGACCATGCAAGCCATTCGCCCCGCCCAGTTTGGCGACTGGATCGCGCAGGTTGCGGCCGAGCAGCCCGGCGCCCGGCCGGTGCTGCTGGACGTGCGCGAGCCCTGGGAATTGCAGACCGCCAGCGTCAAGGCCGACGACAGTTTCGAGCTGCGGCACATGCCCATGCGCACCGTGCCGGCCCGCTACCTGGAACTCGACCGCGACCAGCCGATCGCCTGCCTCTGCCACCACGGCGCGCGCAGCGCGCAGGTGGTGCATTTCCTGATGCAACAGGGCTTCTCGAACGTGGTCAACGTCTACGGCGGCATCCACGCCTGGTCGCACGAACGCGACCCGGGTGTGCCCCTGTACTGAAAGGCCGAGAGGCCATCGGCCATGCCCGCCTTGACGCCCCCAACCACCGAGCTTCCCCAAGGAACCGCCATGAACACCCCGCCCCGCGCCCGCACTGCTGCCCCCGGCTTCCACCCGTCTCGCATCGCTCTGGGGGTGCTGCTGGCCCTGGGCGCGGCAGCCGGTGCGCAGGCGCAGAGCCTGGTGGAGCTGTACGAAGCAGCGCGTGGCTACGACGCGACCCTGCTCTCGGCTCGCGCGGCCTACGAAGCCAGCCTGGCCCGCGCCGAACAGGCCCGCGCTGGCCTGCGCCCGCAGGCCGGCCTGTCTGCCGGCGCCAACTGGAACAACCGCAACAGCGCTGTCAACGCGCTGGACAGCACCTTCAACAGCCAGAACGTCACCCTCTCGGCCAGCCAGCCGCTGTACCGCCCGGCCAATGTGGCGGCCGACCAGCAGGGGCAGCTGTCCATCGAAATCGCACAGGCCCAGCTGGAGAGCGCCGAGCAGGACCTGATCGTGCGCACCACGCAGGCCTATTTCGACGTGCTCGCCGCGCAGGACACGCTGACCTTTGTGCAGGCGCAGAAAAAGGCGGTGAGCGAACAACTGGCCGCCGCCAAGCGCAATTTCGAGGTCGGTACCGCCACGGTGACCGATTCGCGCGAAGCGCAGGCCCGCTTCGACCTGGTGCTGGCACAGGAGATTGCCGCCGAAAACGATCTGCGGGTCAAAAAACTGGCGCTCGACCAGCTGGTGGGCCGGACCGGCACCAGCCCCCTGCCCCTGGCCGCTCCGGTGGCCTTGCCCACGCCGGCGCCAACCGATCCACAGGTCTGGGTGAGCCCGGCTGAAAGTGGCCACCCTGCGGTGCGCCAGGCGCTCAAGGCGCTGGAAATCGCACAACTGGAAACGAAAAAAGCCGAAGCCGGCCACCAACCGACACTGGACCTCGTGGGCCAGTACCAGGTGGCGCGCGCGCCGTCTTCCAGCACGGCCATTGCGGGTTATGTGCGCAACAACACCGCCACCGTGGGCCTGCAGTTCAACCTGCCGCTGTACGCCGGTGGCGCCATCCAGAACCGGGTGAAGGAAACCCTGGCGCTGGAGGACAAGGCCCGCAGTGACCTGGAAGCCGCCAAACGCGGCGTGAGCCAGGCCACGCGCAGCGCCTATTTCGGCGTGCTGTCGGGCCTGAGCCAGGTCAAAGCCCTGGAAGCGGCCGAAGCGTCCAGCCAGAGCGCGCTGGAAGCCAACCAGCTCGGTTACCAGGTGGGCGTGCGCATCAACATCGACGTGCTCAACGCCCAGAGCCAGCTGTTCCAGACCAAGCGCGACCTGTCGGTGGCGCGCTACAACGTGCTGATCGGCGGCCTGCGCCTGAAGCAGGCCAGCGGCCAGCTGAAGGCAGAAGATCTGAAAACGGTAGCCCCCCTGCGCCGCTGACGCGGCTTCCCCCCTGCTGCGCGGGGGGACGGCCCCTGTGGCCGGGCACAGCCCGTTCCACGGCGCCCTGGGGCTGGGGCACGTGCTCCGGAGGTGGTTATCTTTCCCCCCTGCGCCGCTGACGCGGCTTCCCCCCTGCTGCGCGGGGGGACGGCCCCTGTGGCCGGGCACAGCCCGTTCCACGGCGCCCTGGGGCTGGGGCACGTGCTCCGGAGGTGGTTATCTTTCCCCCCTGCGCCGCTGACGCGGCTTCCCCCCTGCTGCGCGGGGGGACGACCCCTGTGGCCGGGCACAGCCCGTTCCACGGCGCCCTGGGGCTGGGGCACGTGCTCCGGAGGTGGTTATCTTTCCCCCCTGCGCCGCTGACGCGGCTTCCCCCCTGCTGCGCGGGGGGACGGCCCCTGTGGCCGGGCACAGCCCGTTCCACGGCGCCCTGGGGCTCAGACACTTCGCGCCGGAGGGGTTGCCTTTCCCCCCTGCGCTGCCGCGCCGCTTCCCCCCTGCTGCGCTACGGCAGCGGGGCTTATGGATTGGACCCGGGTATCGCTTCGTCGCGCGGGGCCAGGCGGTCTTCGGTGGCCAGGCCGGCGTAAACGCCTGGCTGGGCCATCAGCTCTTCGTGTGTGCCCTGCTCCACCAGGCGGCCGCGGCTGAGCACGATGATCTTGTCCACGCCCCGAATGGCGTTCAAGCGGTGGGTGATGATCAGCGTGGTGCGGTTTTCTGACAGCCGCTCCAGCGCGTCCTTGATGTAGACCTCGGAATCCGGGTCGAGCGCGGACGTGGCCTCGTCCAGCACGATGATGGGGGCGTCCTTCAGAAAAGCCCGCGCAATGGCGATGCGCTGACGCTGGCCCCCCGACAGCAGCGAGCCGTTGTCGCCCACCGGGGCGTCCAGCCCCTGCGGTATCTTGTCCGCGAACTCGGCCACGTGCGCCAGTTGCACCGCCCGCTGCAGGGCCTCCTCTGTCACGCGGTCCTGCCCGAAGCAGATGTTGTCGCGGATGCTGCCGGTGATGAGGAAGTTGTCCTGCGAGACAAAAGCGATCTTCGAGCGCAGGGTGCGCAAGGGGATGGACCGGATGTCCCGGCCATCGAGCCAGATGGTGCCGGCCGATACGTCGTAGAAGCGCGGCAAGAGCTTGGCGATGGTGGACTTGCCCTCGCCCGAGCGGCCGACCAGGGCCACCATCTGACCCTGTTTGACCTCAAAACTCACGTCTTGCAGCACCAGCGCAGCCTGTTGCTCGTTGTAGCGGAAAGAGACGTGATCGAAGCGGATGTCTGCCGTGCGCAGCTCGCGGGTGTCGGTGCCGGTGTCTTTTTCGGCTTCGATGTCGAGGTACTGGAACAGCACCTCGGCCGAGCCAATGCCTTTCTGCAGCGAGGCGTTGACCTCGGTCAGGTCCTTGATCGGCTTGACCAGCATGGACACCGCCAGCAGGAAGGCAATGAAGTCGCCCGAGGACATGGTGCCGCCAGTCACCGGGTTGAGCGCCAGCCAGATCAGCAGGGCCAGCGCCAGCGAGACGATCATCTGCACCAGCGGCGAGCTGATGGTGCGCGTCTTGTCCATCTTGCGCGTCTGCCGGCGGTACAGGTCGCTGGCGGCGCGAAACTTCTCGCGCATCAGCGCCTGGGTGCCAAAGATGCGGATCTCCCGGTAGCCCTTGATCGACTCGCTGGCGGTCTGGATGATCTGCGACTGCGAGCCGACCATGCCTTTGGCGAGTTTGCGAAAGCGTTTGCCCGTCAACGCGGCCAGCCAGGCGATGAGCGGTGAAACCACCATGAACACACTGGCCAGCCGCCAGTTGAGCCAGAAGATGTAGCCGAGCAGGCCAATGACGTACAGGCCCTCCTGCAGCAGCGTCTTGAGCGAGGTGGTCACCGAATCGGCCACGCTGCCCACGCCGTAAGTCACCTTGGAGATCAGCGCACTGGCCTCCATCTCGTCGTAGCGGCGGGCGGGCATGGCCACAAAGGTGTCGTACAGCTTGAGCTGCAGGTCGTGCACCAGCTCCTTGGCCACGCTGGCCAGCGAATACGAGCCCAGGAAACTGCCCACGCCGCGGGCAGCGAACAGGCCAATGATCAGCAGCGGAAAGAAGATTTCGCGCCGCTCACCGGCCTGGATCGAGTCGATCAGCAGCTTCATCACATGGGCGAATGCGGCGTTGCTGGCGCCGTAGATGACAAAGCCCACAAAGGACAGCGCGAACAGCGGCCAGTGCCGCCGGGTGAAGGACAGCAGCCGCAGATAGGTTTGCGTGGTGGGGACGCCGGGTGCGGGCGGTGGGCGGGTGTTCAAGGGCGGGGCCGATGGAGAACATGAAAAAACCAATCCCGCCATTGTGGCAGCAGGCCAACGCAGGGCTGGGCTCGCGCCATGCGCCCATTGGCAGCTGCAGCCCTGGAGCGCAGCGAGCCGGCAGGCTGTTGGGTCAGCGACGCATGGGGCGACTGGCGATAATGGCAGGCTATCGTTACCAATGCACTGGCGTCCGCGCAGCCGCTGGGCCGCCTCACCACCAAGGGAACACGCATGATTCTGGTCACCGGCGGCGCCGGCTTCATTGGCGCCAACTTTGTGCTCGACTGGCTGGCCCATCCCGCCACCCGTGGCGAGCCGGTGCTCAACCTGGACAAACTGACCTACGCGGGCAACCGCGAGAACCTGGCCAGCCTGGCCGGCGATGCGCGGCACATCTTCGTGCAGGGCGACATTGGCGATACCGCCCTGGTCTCGCGCCTGCTGAGCGAACACCGCCCGCGCGCCGTCATCCACTTCGCCGCCGAGAGCCATGTGGACCGGTCCATCCACGGCGCTGAAGACTTCATCCAGACCAATATCGTCGGCACTTTCCGTCTGCTCGAAGCGGTGCGCGCCCACTGGAGCGCACTGCCGGAGGCCGACAAGACAGTCTTCCGCTTCCTGCACGTGAGCACCGACGAGGTCTACGGCTCGCTGGCCGCCGACGCTCCGGCCTTCACCGAGCGGCACGCCTTTGAGCCCAACAGCCCGTATTCGGCCAGCAAGGCCGCCAGCGACCACCTGGTGCGCGCCTGGCACCACACCCACGGCCTGCCGGTGCTCACCACCAACTGCAGCAACAACTACGGGCCTTACCACTTCCCGGAAAAGCTCATTCCGCTGATGATCGTCAACGCGCTGGCTGGCAAGCCGCTGCCGGTGTACGGCGACGGACTGCAGGTGCGCGACTGGCTCTATGTGAAAGACCACTGCAGCGCCATCCGCCGGGTGCTCGAAGCCGGCCGCCTGGGCGAGACCTACAACGTCGGCGGCTGGAACGAAAAACCCAACATCGAAATCGTGCACACCGTCTGCGCCCTGCTCGATGAACTGCGCCCGCGCGCGGATGGCCTGTCTTACACCACGCAGATCACCCATGTGACCGACCGCCCGGGCCACGACCGCCGCTACGCCATCGACGCGCGCAAGCTCGAGCGCGAGCTGGGCTGGAAGCCGGCCGAAACCTTCGACACCGGCATCCGCAAAACGGTGCAGTGGTACCTGGACAACCCCGAATGGGTGGCGCACGTGCAAAGCGGCGCCTACCGCGCGTGGGTGAGCCAGCAATACGCCGCCACCGCGACGGCCTGACACCCATGAAAATCCTGCTGCTGGGCAAGAACGGTCAGGTCGGCTGGGAACTGCAGCGCAGCCTAGCCCCCCTGGGCGAGCTGGTGGCGCTGGACCGCACCGGCGACGCCAGCCAGCACCTGTGCGGCGATCTGCAAGACCTCGACGGCCTGCGCGCCACGGTGCAGACGCTGCGGCCGGATGTGATCGTCAACGCCGCCGCGCACACCGCCGTGGACAAGGCCGAGAGCGAAGCGGCGCAGGCCCGCCGCCTGAACACCGAAGCCCCCGCCGTGCTGGCCGAAGCCGCCCAGGCCGTGGGCGCGTGGCTGGTGCACTACAGCACCGACTACGTGTTCGACGGCAGCGGCACTCAGCCCTGGACCGAAGACGCCCCCACCGGCCCGCTGAACGTCTACGGCCAGACCAAGCTCGACGGTGAACGCGCCATTACCGCCGCCTGCGAGCGGCACCTGATCCTGCGCACCAGCTGGGTCTACGCGGCCCGGGGCGGCAACTTTGCCAAGACCATGCTGCGCCTGGCCGCCGAGCGCGAGCGGCTGACCGTGATCGACGACCAGTGGGGCGCCCCCACCGGGGCCGAGCTGATCGCCGACGTCACCGCCCATGCCATCCGCCAGCTGCTGCAGCCGCCGCCAGCTGGTCCAGCCTGCGCGGGCACCTACCACCTCGCGGCAGCAGGCGAGACCACCTGGAACGCCTACGCCCGCTTGGTCATCGACACCGCCCGTGCGCTCAAACCCGAACGGAAGCTGGCGGTGCAAGACGTGGCGCCTGTGCCCACCAGCGCCTTCCCCACCCCGGCGCAGCGGCCGCACAACTCGCGCCTGGACACCACCCGGCTGCAGCAGCACTTTGGCCTGCGCCTGCCCCCCTGGCAGGCAGGCGTTGCCCGCATGCTGGCCGAGATACTTTGAGATCAAGGCAGGAATGATGGACACCGCCGCCATGACCGCTGAGCTCGCGTCCCTGCTGCGCCAGCAGCCCGGGCTGCTGTTTGCGGTGCTGGTGGGCAGCCGTGCCCAAGGCAGTGCCCACGAAGGCAGCGACTGGGACATCGCACTGCAGTGGGAACCCGACGCGCCATGGCTGCAGGTGCTGGGGCAAACCGAAGCCCTGCGCAGTCAGTTGGCCCAGGCGCTGCACGTCGCGCCCGATGCGGTGGACCTGATCGATCTGCGCCGCGCCAACCTGGCCATGCGCGCAGCGGTGGCCGAGGAAGGACTGCCCCTGACGGGTGGCGATGGCCTGCCCTGGATGCATTTTTTGCAGCGCACCTGGCGTGAGCTGGAAGACCACTACTGGGAGCAAGACCATGCGGCTTGACCTGTATCAGCAAGAGACGGCGCGGGTGGCTGCCGCGCAGGGCGCGCTGCTGGAACAGGCCAGAGCCGTCCTGCAAACCGGCCAATCGCTCAGCCCACTGGAAGATGCGGGGGTTTTGCACGCCCTGCAGGTGCTGATTGAGAACGCCATTGGCAAAGCCAAGCAGCTGCTCAAAGCCGCCGGACACCCGGTGCCCGTGTCGGCTCACGACGCGTTTGCGGCGCTGGGCACGCACCACCTCATACCCCTGGCCGATGTACCGGCCTGGCACGCCGTGGTGGGGCTGCGCAACCGCATCGTGCACGACTACATGAACATCGACATGACACAAGTCCGTTCCTGGGTACAAGACAGCAGGGACCGGTTCGTGATCCGTTTTCTGCTGGAGCCGTTTCCCTCCTCTGTTCCCACCCAACCATGACCATTCACACACGCAAAGGCATCGTGCTGGCCGGCGGCTCCGGCACCCGGCTGCACCCGGCCACACTGGCCATCAGCAAACAGCTGCTGCCGGTGTACGACAAGCCCATGATCTATTACCCGCTGAGCACGCTGATGCTGGCGGGCATCCGCGACGTGCTGATCATCAGCACGCCGCAGGACACGCCACGCTTTGCCCAGCTGCTGGGCGACGGCCGCCAGTGGGGCATGAACCTGCAGTACGCGGTGCAACCCAGCCCCGACGGGCTGGCACAGGCCTTCATCATCGGCGCCGACTTTGTGGGCCACAGCCCCAGCGCGCTGGTGCTGGGCGACAACATTTTCTACGGGCACGACTTCGTTCCGCTGCTCCGGTCGGCCGACCAGCAGGCCCAGGGCGCTACCGTTTTTGCGTACCACGTCAACGACCCTGAACGCTACGGAGTGGTCGAGTTCGACCGCGCGGGCAAGGCGGTGAGCATCGAAGAAAAGCCCCAACAACCCAAGAGCCACTATGCGGTGACCGGGCTGTACTTTTACGACGAACAAGTGGTGGAGATCGCCAAGAGCGTCAAGCCCAGCGCCCGCGGCGAACTGGAAATCACCGCGGTCAACGACGCTTACCTGCAGCGCGGACAACTCAACGTGCAAATCATGAAACGCGGCTACGCCTGGCTGGACACCGGCACCCACGACAGCCTGCTCGAAGCCGGCCAGTTCATTGCCACACTCGAACACCGCCAAGGCCTGAAAATCGCCTGCCCGGAGGAAATCGCCTGGCGCAACGGCTGGATCGACGCGGCCCAGCTCGAAGCGCTGGCCCAACCCCTCAAGAAGAACGGCTACGGCCAGTACCTGCTGCGCGCCTTGCAAGAGAAAGTCTTCTGATGAACGTCATCCCCACCGCCATCCCCGAGGTGCTGATCCTCGAACCCAAGGTCTTTGGCGACGCCCGCGGCTTCTTCTTCGAGAGCTTCAACCAAAAAGCCTTCAACCAGGCCACTGGTTTGAACCCGAACTTCGTGCAAGACAACCACAGCCGCAGTGCCCGAGGCGTGCTGCGCGGCCTGCACTACCAGCTGCCGCCGCACGCCCAGGGCAAGCTGGTGCGCGTGGTGCAGGGCGCCGTGTTCGATGTGGCGGTGGACATCCGCAAAGGCTCGCCCACCTTTGGCCAGTGGGTGGGGGTCGAACTGAGCGAGGACAACCACCGCCAGCTGTGGATCCCGCCCGGCTTCGCCCACGGCTTCCTCACCCTCACCGAATCGGCCGACTTCCTCTACAAAACCACCGACTACTACGCACCCAGTCATGAACGGTGCATCGCTTGGGACGATGCGGCGCTGGCCATCGCGTGGCCAACCACCGCCAGCGCCCCGGTGTTGTCTGCGAAAGACCGCCTCGGCACACCCATCAACCGCATAAGCACACACGAATTTTTCTGACTGCATGCCTGCTTTGCTGATCCATGCTGACGCATGTTTTCTCGCGCGTTGCTCATCGCGAGGTCTTGCCGATCAATGAATGCAGCGTGACACACTGCTGGCATATGGACGCCTGAACCTTCGCTGCACCACCCAATGGCCATCAACGGTTCAGAACTGCGCACACTGCCACTGCTGATGCATTTACCCGATGTGACCCTGGAACACCTGTCCAGAAACACGTTGAGCAAATCCGTCAGCAAGCGCGAGGTTGTCGCTCAAAAAGGCGAGCGATCTGCCCATTTGGGATTCCTCAGAGCGGGTCGACTGCAGGGGATTGACTACACCAACGATGGACGGGAAGTCGGGCTTTACTTTTTCAATCCAGGCGACTATTTCTGCGAAATCAGCATCATCGACGGCGCGGGACAACCCGAAATCATCACCGCCATTTCAAAATCCGAAATACTGCTGATACCCAAAGACATCATTCGACCGATCTTGTTTGGCGTACCCAAGATCGCAGAAGCCCTGTGCCAACGCCTGACCGAACGCCTGCGTGAAGGTTTGCAGCAGCGACGCATCATTGGCCTGCCCAATCCGGTGCAACGCGTGTGCGCTCAGCTTGAAATACTCATGCAAACCGGTGACCGCGACGCGATGCATGTGGTGCGGGACACCCCGACACACCAGGAATTGGCTATCATGATCAACGCCAGCCGCGAGACCGTGACGCGCGCTTTTCAGTTATTACTCGGAAGAGGTCTTATCGAACGGCGTGGCAATGATCTTTGCATCAATGAGCCGGAACTGCTCTCAATGATCGCTCGCGGTGAAGCCGACATCAGCACCCTATAGAGATGGTTCGGCTGAGTTAGCCTTAACCGTGTAGACTACCACAAGATCAATTTTTCCTTGGAAAATCAACATGGAACAGAGCCGGTACGAGCAGTTGGTGGCCAGCCTTGAGGG